>OCZT010000071.1_pt1 | contig 85708 bp, 102 predicted proteins | sample 1539031 | NCBI WGS metagenome assembly OCZT01 (sample SAMEA3539308, study PRJEB22396) | soil metagenome | biome: tundra; feature: field; material: soil | place: USA | collected 2010-05 | depth 0.15 m
TGCAGGTCGATACCGTTCACCGGCAGGACCTGCTCAGTCCAGGCGATGCTCACGGTGGAGCCTCCTTGGAATCGGTAGCAGCTGCGTGTCGACCCTGGTCGGTCCGTTGCTGCGCGGGGAGCGCTGGTGCTCGGTCATGGGTGGGGTGCGTCCCGGCTGTTCCCAATGGTGCGCGCTACCTGGTCGGGGGTCTTGCTTATAAAGAATGGCACGGAATCCTACGCCGTCCACCAAGAGATCGGCGTCGCCATAGGCAAGAATAAGCTAGTCATTCCGCTTGTCGAGACAGGTGTCTCGCCTACTGCTTTAGTCCTACTCCAAGGGCTCGAGTACATCGAGTTCGACCCAGCCAACCCGGCGCAAGCGTTGAACACCCTCACTACACACATCGCCTTCATGGCGGCAAATGTAGAGCGCGTGCGGAGGTCATCCCCGCCCGCACCATCGCCACCTCTGCAGGCGGCTGCGAGCGCCCCCGCTGCTCCGACCGTTGACTTAGTTGTGAACGTGCAAATCGACCGCGAGGTCGCGTTGGCCTTGGCCCTCCTCGCCGGGATTCTGATTGTCGCCGTCGTCGTTAGCGCCCAGTAGAGCGCCCCTTACCTGCAGCCGTCCCTTGGGACCAACGTGGACGCCCGTGTGGTCAGATTGGATCCCCGTGCGGTCAGCATGGAGCCCCGTGGAAGTTGGGGGTAAGTAGTCGTTTAGAGGCCATTTTCGGCCCCTCCTGAATACAGAATTAGAAGCCTACCTTGCCAAGGTAAGGGTCGCGAGTTCGGGCCTCGTCTCCCGCTCTCGATCTCGCGTGTGGATGTCGGTGGGGTTCCCGTATGACCAGCGTGGATCCCCGTGGATTTTCGGGAAGGTACCGTTCTTGGGTACGGCCTAAGAGCACTACGCTCCCAAGGTATGGTTTCTCGAGCCCCGAGCCGCGCTGCCCGCGCCAGTAGTGGTGGTCGAGCAGGCTCGCACCTCGCGTGCCGGGACAGACAGGCCGCAGAGAGCGGCAAAGTAGCAGCCTAGACTTTCCTGGAACGCTACTTTCCCCAAAGTGGTGCTGACCGTCAGCGCGGCGGGGGCGCGCCCGCCCTCCGAGGACAACGATGCTGGCCTGGACGAGGAGCCCCTCACCGGACAACCCTGGTCTTGTACTCCATCGTGGTTACCGATGCTGGGCTGCGCCGGCGCCGTGGCCGCCGTCGCCCTCATCGTCCTCATCGCCGTCATCGTCGGCCTTGCCGGCGGCAATGACCGCGGTCGGGGTAGCCGCGCTCCTCTATGCCTTGCTGCTCCTGGTCAGGGGCAGCGCAATGCGATTTGTTCCCGGGGACCTTCGCCCGATGCGGCGCTTCGCGCGTGGCGGCTGCGTCGTCGCTCGCTTGGCATACGCCATGGGCGGTTGGCGCTCTTGAGACAACGGTGAGCGGAGTGCTTGATGCCGTGGTCGGGCCGTCAGTAGTAGTGCCGCCGGCCCCCGACGGCGTGCCCCATCATTCCCGCCAGCGCGAGGATGGCGCCGATCACGACCAGGATGATCCCAATGGTCCAAAGGAGAGGGATCACGGCCACGAACCCGATGACCATCAGGATCACGCCCAACAGAATCATTGGTCTGTCCCTTCGGTAGGTGACTAAGGGGTAGCAATCGCCATCATACGATGGGGTTCGGGATTTAGGGCTAGCAGTAGCGCACCGTCGCTCTCGAGTCGCCGCCCGCAGCGAGGATCGGGTAACGCGGTGGCTGGCGCCGTAGACTGCCGGGGTGATCGCTCGCTTCGTCGACGCGGTGGACGCCCGAGCGGGCGCTGTCATCGAGGCGGCCAGCAGCAAGCATCACCGACGCCGCCTGGCTCGTGTCGGGTCCGCCCACGCGTTCGAGGGAAGGCGCGATGCATGGTCCAGTGGGCCACCGCTCCCGCGTGACGGGAACCGGATGGACGTCTACATCGATGGCAAGGCGGCTCTGCCCGCGATCGCCGATGCGGTGCGTGCCGCTGAGTCGTTCGTCCACGTCGCCGGCTGGACAATCGACCCGGACTTCGCCATCGAGCACGAGCCAGAGCTGGTGACGGTGCGCGATCTGCTCGCCACGGCCGCCCGACGTGTCGATGTTCGGGCGCTCGCATGGGCTGGGGCGCCAGTCCCCGTGATGCATCCGACGCGCGCGGATGCCGCACGCTCGATGAGCGCGCTACTCCGCGGGACACGGATTCACGGCGCGTTGGACAAGCGCAATCGGCCGATGCACTGCCATCACGAGAAGCTGGTCATCGTCGATGGAACGGTGGCGTTCGTCGGAGGCATCGACCTCACCGACTTGGGCGGGGACCGCTACGACGCCTCACCACATCCAAGCGGCCGTGCCTTGGGTTGGCACGATGTCCTCGCCCGCCTCAGCGGCCCCACGGTGGCGGATGTCGCATCACATTTCGCCTTGCGCTGGGAGGCCACCACAGGGGAGCGTCTCCCGGCGATTGCCACCCCGCCGCCCGCTGGGACCAGTCGCGTGCAACTCGTGCGCACCGTCCCTGAAAACACGTACAGAGCTTTGCCCCGTGGCGACTTCAGTGTCCTCGAGACGTACGTGGCAGCCTTTCGCAACGCCCACCGACTCATCTACATCGAGAATCAGTTTCTCTGGAGCACAGAGGTGGTTGCGGTGCTTGCTGAGCTTCTGCGCCGGCCTCCGGCTGATGATTTCCGCCTCTGCATCGTGCTCCCGAAGCGCCCCAACAACGGCAACGACGACACGCGCGGTCAGCTCGGTGTGCTCCGGGAGGCGGATCGCCACGAACGTCTGCTTGCAGGGACCATCGGCCCACCCAATAGCAGCCGGCCGGCGGTGTATGTCCATGCGAAGGTGTGCGTCGTCGATGACGCATGGCTCACGCTCGGATCGGCGAATCTCAACGAGCACTCGCTGTTCAACGACACCGAGGTCAACCTAGTCACGGACGACGCAACGCTGGCTCGACAGGTTCGAGAACGCCTCTGGAGCGAACACCTCGGCGAAGAGTGCGCCGGCCGCGATCCGATCGAGGTGGTCGAGAACGTTTGGCGCCCGGCGCTGACGGCATCGGCGCCGCACACGCGGCCCCTTCGTCCGCTGCCCGCGATCTCACGGCGGTCGGCACGCCTGAAGGGACCGTTGAAAGGATTGTTGGTCGATGGCTGAGGGGCGCGCCCGCTGCTAGCGTTGCTCTGGTGCCCTGGGATGGTGTGCGGTTCGGATGCCGAAGATTGGCCTGGTCAGCCTCCCCAAGGACAGGCTGAGTGATGTCCACGCCACCCCGACCAGGAGGCCGCCGGCCACGTCGCTCGGCCAGTGCGCGCCGACGTCGATGCGACTCAGCGCGGCTCCCACGGCAACCGCGCCGACCAGTATCCAGCACCCGATATAAAGGATGCGGGGCAAGCCTCGCGCGAGAAGAACAATAGCGAGCACGCCCAACCAAACAAAGAATGCGACATGGCCACTCGGGAAGCTGTAGCCGGTGAGATGAGACACGGTATGGGGAAGGCCGGTCGGGCGTGGCCGCGCAATCACGTTGTTGATGCCGGTATAGATGACGACGTACAGCGCGGAGAACGCGACGAACAGCGTGGCTGGTCGCCGAAACAGAAAGGTGATCAAGATGACTGCAGCGCCGACGCCGACACCGATGAATCCCTCGAACGCTGAGATAAACGCGTTGAAGGGCGGGATGGCGCCGGCGTTCACCGATTGAACATCGACTGCGATGGGACGGTCGAAGAAGAACGGAGCCGGGTGAATTGCCACCGCGACAGTGAGGATCGCAAAGAGCACGCCCGTCACCGCGAAGATGGCCATGAAGCCGGGATCAACCTCGCCGACGATGCGATGACCGAGGGAGGAGGACCGTCCAAGCATGGCTAGGATTGTCGCCGATCCGCGCACAGCCGCCAGGGAGACTCACTAACATCATGCCTATCATGTTGGCGTGAGCGAAGCCAGTCGGGCTGCGACCGAGGTCCTGGCCGGCGAGCCGGGTCCGGCTGCGCGGAAGTGGCTGGGACCCGTGATCGTGATCGCAGCCCTCCTCTTCGTGGTCAACAGCCTCTTGGTCGTGAGCGGTATCACGCGCAGTATGTTCGACGTGCCCGTTGAGCGCGCTGTGCAGAGCGTGCACTGGGGGCCGCTGACGTATTGGATGACGCTAACCAACGTAACAGGCGGTCTTGTCCAGGATCTGTTCGGCGCCGCCGTTGTCGTCGCAGTGTTTCTGTGGAATCGCCGCGCCGGGTGGCTGCTTGCACTGGGTGCCCTGGGGAGCTTGATCGACCAGGTTGTCAAGGTGTCGATCGGACGACACCGGCCGACTGCCGATGTGGTGGCGATACTCGAGCCGTCCAACGGATACAGCTATCCCAGCGGCCACGCTGTGTTCTTCACGTGGCTGTGGTTCATGCTCGCTGCGAGCCTGTCCCCGCATATACGGCCGAGGTGGCGCAAGTTGCTCTGGGGTCTGGCCGCTGCGCTGATTCTGCTGGCATGCATCGGCCGGGTGTGGGCTGGCGCACACTGGCCCACCGATGTGATCGGTGGGTTCCTGCTGGGACTGGCCTGGTCGGCGTTCATCCTATGGTTGCCCGAACGTTGGCTTCCGACACCGAGTCGACGATGGTTTCGACGGCGCCACACGGATCCGCGGGTGACGGAATGAACGCCCGCTCCCGTTTGGCCGCCAGCTTTCTGCTGGGAATCGCCGCGTTCGTTCCCGCCATCGTGTTCACCCCGTGGCAGGTCGCGGTTCTCGTTGGCTGGGACACGATGGCGGCAACCTTCGTCGGCTCTGTATTTCGGGCCACCCGGGGCAAGGACTCCGCGGCAACGAAGGAGATGGCGACCTCGGAGGACAACTCCCGGGTGGCCGCCGACACCTTCCTGGTCGGAGCCAGCGTCGCAAGCCTGGTGGGTGTGGTCTTCGCGCTTCTCAAGGCCGGCGGCGAAACCGGTACGGCTCACATCCTGATCATCGCCGTCGCGTTTCTCAGCATCGTGCTCTCCTGGATTACCGTTCACACCGTCTTCACGTTGCGCTACGCCAGGCTGTACTACTCAGCCGGAGGCGGGATCGACTGGCACGCTCGCGATCGGCCCGACTTTGGGGACTTCGCATACGTTGCCCTCACCCTGGGAATGACCTTCCAGGTCTCAGACACGGACATCATCTCCAAGCCGATTCGGAAAGCCGCCTTGCGCCACGCTGTGTTGTCGTATGTGTTCGGCGTCGTGATCCTGGCAACGACCATCAACGTCGTCGCCAGCCTCCTCGCCAAGTAGGAGTGGCTCGCTTCCCGCCACGCGGCGACCGGCGCCTTTAATCTCAAAGCGTTGGCGCAGAATCCATCCGTGCCCAAGGCAGTTCGACCGCTTGAATCAGTCGGCGCGAGCGGGGCAACCCTGGCGCGCCACGCTGGCAACAGCCGTTCGGTGGAGGCCATGGCCCGTGGAGGTCTCGCAGCTCGCGGCATCACCTACCTCATCATCGCGTCGATCGCGGCGCAGATTGCGGTCGGCAGGGCAGCCCAGAGCGCCGATCAGAACGGTGCGATCGAGGACGTCGCCGCCCAGTCTTTTGGCCGGTTTCTTCTGATCGTCTTGGCTCTGGGCTTTGCCGCCTATGCGCTGTGGCGCTGGTCCGTGGCGGCCGTGGGCAGTCCTGGTGCCGGAGCGAAGTCAACGGCCGAGAAGTCGGGCCGACGGCTGGGCGCGCTGGCGAGCGGCTTCGTCTACGCGGGTCTCTGTGTCACCACCATTGTTGTGGTCGCTGGCCGATCGGCGTCCTCGAGCACCCAACAGCAGCAGAGCACGACCGCTAGGCTGCTCGGACTTCCCCTGGGGCATGCACTGGTGATCGCCATCGGTGTCGGCGTCGTCGTCGCCGGATGCGCGGTGATCTGGTTTGCGTGCGCCCGAAAATTTGAGAAGAACCTGGCCTCCGAGAAGATGGGACCGCGAACGCGCACCTGGGCCACAGGGCTGGGCGTCGCCGGTAACGGCGCGCTCGGCATCGTGCTCGTCCTGGTCGGCATCTTCCTCGTGCAGGCAGCCGCTGCCAACAATGCCAGCGCCTCCAAGGGTCTTGACCAGACGCTGCGCACCGTCGCCGCCGAACCGTTCGGCACGGCGCTACTGCTCGCCGTCGCCGTCGGGCTCGTCGCGTATGGTCTGTACTCGTTCGTCGAGGCGAGGTTTCGGCGCGTCTGACGTTCGACCGGCGAGCCCTGGATCCGGACTGATGGCGCTCGGAAACGACCGACACTTCGCGCGGTTCGGCGTCCAACCCTTCGGCACGGCGCCACTGCTCGCCGTCGGGCTCGTCGCGTTATGGTCTGCACTCGTTCGTCGAGGTGAGGTGCCGACGGGTCTGACGCTCGGCCGCCAGGCCCTGGATCCGGACTGGATGGCGCTCGGAACGAGAAGGCCGGTCAGTCCTTGATCTTCTCGCCGAGCTCCTCGGCCTTGTCCTTGACGTTCTCACCGGCGTTCTTCACGTCACCGGCCACTCCCTGCTTCTTGCCCTCGGCCTTGAGGTGGTCGTCGCCAGTGAGGTCGCCCGCGGCCTCCTTCACCTTGCCCGCAACCTTGTCGCTGTCGCCACCCATTGTGTGACCTCCGTGGTAAACGTTCTGGTTCAGCCTAGACCGGATGTACCGGCCTGTGCGGGCGAGGTGGCGGGGCGGGGTGGCGAAAACGATGGGATCGCGCGCACGCCCCCGCGGTCGACTGCGCCCGAGAACCCAGTCACCGGTGGTAGGGTCACGACGATGCCTCGCCAGCCGACGGCTTTGTTGCTCCGGGGGGCGCGGTCAGTGTGGGGTGGGCGGTTTTGCGGCGGACATGACGCACTCCCGACGTTCAGTTGGAGCTGCCAGGGTCCGCCGAGACACCAAAACTACACGCTTTTTGAGGGGTGCTTGACGGGATGTCGACGGCCCACGGACGGGCTGCGACGGCCTGATTTCGTATTCACAACGGCCCGATGAGGGGCCGATGGAGCGGGAGAAGGGACTCGAACCCTCGACATCCAGCTTGGAAGGAATGGTGTCAAACAACCATTGACCCATAAGGACTTTCGCGCACGGATGACCGAAGACACCAAAACCTCGGGGTGCTCGATACGAGCTGAATAACCGCCCTGGCGCGGGAGGGGCGCCCCGTCCTGCGCCCTCCCTCCTCACTGTCGAGACCAATCCCATAGGAGCGCCTTCGTAGGCTAACGCCAAACCGCCCGGCTCCGGAAGGCGCCGGGGTCAACGCCCCCGTTGGCGGCTCTGGCCAGTTGAGGACCCTCGACAGGGATCTCCTTCACACGCGGGACCTGGAGCCAACCGGTGTGGGCAGCTTCTTTCCAGCCGCGGTGGCTGGCTCTCGTGCGGGCGTGGTGGTCCGGGTCCGGCAGGTGCCGGGACGCGCGTTGGACCGTCGCAGCGCCCTGAACCGGAACCCGCGCAGTGATTGAGATGGGCCGCGCCCGGTCAGCCCCAGCCGCTAACCCTTCGCTGTCGTGTGCACGAGGAAGACGTTCACTTCGGCGAGACGTTCCTCGTCGCCCGGCCAGCGCACCGTCGCTCGGAGCTCGGTCTCCCCCGCCACATCCTTCCAGGCGACGAACTGCGGGTGCCCTGCAAGCGTCGCCGCGGCCTTCTTGAGGATCGAACGTTCCTCCTCGAGCACCCGAACCTGTCGCCGCAGCCGCGAGAGCTCGTCGCGCTCGGCCGTGGTGAGGCCGTTGCGCTTGCCACCGTCGACGTCGGCCCGCTGCACCCACTCGCGGACGGCGGTCTCGGTTCTGGATGTTCGGCCGTTCGACGGTGGCGCCCGACATCTGGTTGGTGAAGCTCCGGGGTCGTGGGCTCGGGGACCGAAAATCGACCCGACTATCGCCTCGGCCCCCGACTGCCTCTCGGTAGATCTCGATCGCCCGGCTGATGGCCAGGTTGACGCGATCTACCTCCGGGAGTCCCCTCCGTGAGGCCATAGTGACTGACCATATGTGCGCGCTTTGTCAAGCTGGACGGACACGTGCGGGCGAGCACGTCGTCGCCGCCAATTATGCCGGCTCAGCCACTCGGGGTGCTGGACCATGAGTCGGGACGAACTGACCGACGACCAGCGGGCGCTCGTCGACATCCTGTGCCGTCACTACCACGACACCGGCATGTGGCTGTCTGACCGACGCCTCGATGGGGAGATGGCCCGGGCTGGCCGCGATCGCGACGCAGCGATTCAAGCGTTCGGCGGGTGGAGCAGCTCTCAGTATCTGGAACACGCGACCGCTCCAGCGGGGAACGAAATGGAGTGGCGCCTCACGCTCGACGGGATGGCGCTGGCGTCAGAAGGCGACGACGAGCTGCGCCTGTTCCTCGCCGCGCTGGCATACGCGGCGGACAAGGAAAAGCGCCAGACCGACGCTGGCAACGACGGCGACTGCCCTGTCGCCGTGGAGGAGTTGGCGCAGCATTGTCCTCAGATTCCCGACATTTCTAGTGCGGCGCGGGCTGCCGAGATGCTCACGCAGGCGTGGGATGTCAGTAGCGGCGCGACCGCTTCAGCGCCCGAGATGCCTGGCCGTTGGTCATCAGTGCACATCAGTAAGCCGGGCGTCCGTAAGTATCGCGGCGTAACCTCGTGGAACGGGTTCACGACAGTGCGGGACGCGCCAAAGGCAGCGATGATGCAGGAGAACGATGTGATGCCGAAGACGGCCCCCTCTGCCCCGGACCCGCGCAAGGTCTTTGTAATTCATGGGCGCAATGAGCCGGCAAGGAGGGGCCTGTTCGAGTTCCTCCGCGCCATTGGTCTGGACCCCATTGAGTGGTCGCAGGCAATCGCGATGACCGGCGCAGGAAGTCCATATATCGGCCAAGTCTTGGACGCTGCGTTGGCCGCTGCGCAGGCCATTGTGGTTCTCCAGACGCCTGACGATGTTGCGTACCTGCATCCAAGCTTGGCGGCGCCTGACGACCCCGAATGCCAGCCGATGACGCAGGCCCGCCCTAACGTGCTCTTTGAGGCTGGGATGGCAATCGGTAGGGCAGAAGACCGGACCGTCATCGTCGAGATGGGTAAGGTCAGGGCATTCAGCGACATTCACGGCCGACACGTCGTACGAATGGACGGGAGCATGGCCATGCGACAGGAGCTCGCAAACCGTTTGAAGACGATCGGATGCGATGTCAACACATCGGGCCACGACTGGCACCTGGCTGGCGACTTGACACCACCGGCCGAGGGTGGCCTCCCGCTCGGCCGTCGCCTTCCGTCGACGGAAGCGCGGGTAACTCCACAGCTAGACGCACGGCTCCTCAGCGGGAGCGGGAGCTCCGGCCACGTGCACATCACGAACCATGGGCCGGGAGAAGTCTACGAACTAAACGTCGACGCCGATCCCAGCACCGACCTACTCGTGCATGCAGCTGATCTGCCAGTGGCCAAACTGCCTGTAGGTAAGTCGATCAAATTGATCCGAGCAGCCCACAGCGGCTCCAAGTCATATTTCACCTTCAAGGTGACGGGAAAGACCGTGGACGGGGTCGACTTTGAGCAAGAGCTGTTCGTGAGTTAGCGATGGAAGTTCCAGTTGCACTTCCGCTCGACGCCGACGGCTTCCTCAGACGGGAATGCCCGTCGTGCGAACAGCAGTTCAAGTGGCACAACGGTCCCGCTAACGAGGAAGCGGAGCGGGAGGAGCCGCCGGTACAGTACTACTGCCCCTTCTGCGGTATGCCAGCAGGCCCAGAGTCGTGGTGGACCCGCGAACAACTGGAATATTCGCAGGGCGTGGCAGGGCCGGCGCTTGCCAGCTTCGCGCTGGACGAGATCGAGAAGATGTTTCGCGGGGTGAGTGGCATCTCTGTCAGCTCCCGTCAGGAGTCGGAGGCAGAAGAGCCGCCACCGTTGACAGAACCCAACGACATGGGAATCATTAGCTCACCTTGTCATGCATACGAACCGATAAAGGTGCCTGTCGGTCAGCGAAGCGAATGGCACTGCCTTGTCTGTGGCAGCCGTTTCGCCGTGTGAGGCGAGGCTGGACGCGCGCGACTCGCGTGGCGAGGCGATCAGAGAATCCGAGATTCTCCGTACTAGCTACCCGGCTCTGGCGAACGGCTGTCCCTTCCCGCACCAGGGACAGTAGCGGTGCGGGCGGCGCCAGCACCGCGCGCCAACGGTCGATCGTGTCGCGGCGGTGGTGCAGCAGGCGCACCTGCGCCGCTACATCTCGGGCGAGCACTTCAGCGTGGACGGCACCCTGCTCGAGGCCTGGGCCTCGCACAAGAGCTTCCGGCCCAAGGATGACGATGGCAAGGGCGGCCCACCGCCGCCGGGCCGCAACGCGGAAGTGAATTGCCACGGCGAGCGGCGCAGCAACGAGACCCACCAATCCGCCACCGACCCCGAGGCGCGCCTGGCCCGCAAGGGCGATGGGGTTGCCGCGAAGCTCAGCTACGCGGGCCACCTGCTCATGGAGAACCGCAACGCGCTGATCGCCGACATGGAGCTCAGCTCGGCGACCGGCTACGCGGAACGGGAGACGGCGCTCACCTTGCTGCGGCGGCTGCCGACACGTGCCCGGCGGCGGACGGTTGGTGGCGACAAGGGCTTCGACACAAGGGACTTCATCGCCGGCTGTCGCGAGCTCGGGGTGACCCCGCATGTCTCCCAGAACACCAGCAAGCGGCGCAGCGCCATCGATGGACGGACCACCCGGCACGCCGGACACGTCACCAGCCTGCGCATCCGCAAACGAATCGAGGAACCGTTTGGCTGGATGAAGACGATCGCCGGCGGACGCAAGCTGCGTTACATCGGATTGCAGCGCAACCGAGCGTGGTTCCTGATGACCGGAGCGGTTTACAACCTCATCCGCATCACCGCTCTGGACGCCCAAGCCGCCTGACCGGAGCCGGGAAGAGCTCCCCTGGCGAGGGCTGCCACCTAATCCCCGCCAATATGGTGGGTGCCCGTGGCCATCCCCTGTTTCGACTACTCCGCCGCCCGTGGCGAACCGAACATCAACACCCTGCTAGTGCGAACTATAAGGCGGCAATCCCATGCTTATCTCGCATGTGCAGGGTGAGACCTGCGGCCGCGCCTGCTTGCTGATCCCATACTCCATCCTGCTCTCCGCAGCCACATCGCCAGCCGAAGCCCGGGCCGCCGTCAGGTGCGGGAATTACATGGTGGAGGTTGTGGGCAGCCACATTTCGCTCCAATGGACCGCCACACACTGGACAAGCGGCGCGGTTCTTTCTACCAAATAGGCTCATGCTGCGACTCCCCAATGTCTTGGTCTGAGTGGTGCTAGCGATACGAGTGGAGGCCGAGCGCCGCGTTGGCGCGAGGCACCCCACGTACGGCAGGGAAGGTCAGCAGTGATTATCTGGGCTACCTGCAGAGTCTGTACGGTTATTGCGTCTGTCGGATGCTCGGATCAGCCGCTTTGAGTGCTTGCAAGATCGCGCCGACCATGTTGCGGCCGGCCTTCGGGTTGGGCGCTTCCTTCATGGCCGACAATCCGGCTATGGCGTTGCCAGCGGCACGCTGCCTATTCCAGTTATCAGCGAAAGTGTTCCGCATGGCGATGAGTTCCACGCTACGTGTAGATCCGTGGTCCTCGACGATGACCTGCGCAACTGCGTTGCCGGGGCCAAATGGCGACCTCCTGAATACCACCCCACCGCGCTGGCTTGCAAGGATCGCTAGAGCGGCGTCCGCGTCAAGTGGACCCTGGTTAAGCGGTTCAACCGTGGCGCCAGATAGCACGGATGACAAGATGCCCTTCACATCGGCCACGCCAAGCGTCGTCGAAGCGATGGTGGACTCCCCTTTTGGCATTGGACATCCCTTCTTGAGCCGGAGGAGACGCTAACAGAGCCAAGTATGACATCATACAAAGTTGGCCGCGAGAACCGCCTGATTCTGGGTAGTGGGTCAGTTTGAATCTGGCCCGACGGGGCATGCTAGACGGAAGTTCCAGGCGGCGCGAGCGTGTCCCGGTTCGGCGTAATCCGCGAACTCGCCCTCCGCGACGGACGCACCCTGCCGGTGAGCAGATGCGGAATGCCACGCAGCGCCATGAGCACCATCGTGAGCGGCAGCCGGCCCGCATCGAGCTCGCGCGCGCAGCGGTGGACGCGGTCCGGCGTCGCCCCGACGAACGTCGCGTGTCGCTCGATGACGTCGTAGTTCGTCGATGAGCATTCGCGGCCGCGCTGCGGAGTCGGAGCCGACTCGCGTGCGAACGGCCGTCGTCACGATGCGCACACCGAGCCCCTCATCTCGAAGCCCCGACCCCGCAGAGTCCCGCTTCGGCCACGAAAAGGACCCACATCGGCGCACGGAGGAGATCGAGCGGGCGGCGTCGCACGAGCCACAACACCATGAGCGTCGACGCCGCGAACATCGCGCCGACGCCGCGGACCGCGACCGCACCGTCGGCCCCGAGCGAGCCGCGGGCGAGGACCGAGAGGACGACCCCGACGGTGAGCAGCATGATGCCCACGACGTGCCATGTCACCCTGATGAACACCGACGTCATCGCACCGCCGCCGAAGGGTGAATGGGGAAGCGACTCGTCGGCCAGTCGCGGCAGGACCCAGCGCGCGCCGATGGTGGTGTGGCCCGCGGCCATCAGGATGCTGATTACGCCGGCGGCCACCAGGAACGCATTCACGACGCGCCGCCCCTGCGACGCGCCGGCGGGGATTCGGTGAGGAACACCCGCCGCAATGGCTGCGGTGTGAACGACTCGCCCCTGCTGAACCCGCTCAGGCCGATGTCGACCGCGGTGAAGAAATCGCGGAGCACCGACAGACGATGTGCGAGGAAGTCGGCTCGCTCGATGCCGGCCCTGCCGCTTGGCTTCGTCGCCGCCACGGCACGCTCGGTCTCCTCGGCGGCGGCCACCACCTGCCGCAGGTTCCATCGGAAGCGGCGCTCCATGATCTCTTGCATGACGCGCCAGAAGTCGGTCGCCGCCTCGTAGTGGTCCTTGCGCGATCCCGCAACGCGTAGCTGTCGGACGAGCTGCCAGTCGACCAGCCCGCGCACGTTGACTGACACGTTGCTCTTGCTCTGCTGGAGCTCGTCGGTGAGCTGGTCCAGCGACATCGCCCCCGGCTGCAGGTAGAGCAGCCCGAAGATGCGCCCCTGGAGCTGCGTGAGGATCCCCGAGGTCGCTGCGGCGGCCCCCATGCCTTCGACGAACAGCGCGGTGAGGCGATCCACGAAGGTCCACCTCCTTGCTGAATATTCTGAGATATCAGAATCTTACGCATGCTTGGTGCCACTCGGGGCAAGCCCTGCTCGCCAGAGCTCCGCCATCCAACAAGCGGCGGACCGGCCGCTGGGACCGAGGCGTCGGAGCAGGCTCTAACAGCCGAGCGCGACCAACCAGCGGGGGTGCCCGCCTACCTCTGGACTGCCAGCCGCAATCCACAGCCGCCGATAGAGCGTGATGAGCCCGTCCCAATCGGCGTCAGGGATAGGCCGAGGCGACGGCCAGCCAAGCTGGTCCAGCGAGAGGTCAGCCTTTTGAGGCGTTGCATGGTCAGCAGGCAGTCACGAGGTTGACGTCACCGTCGAGGGCCATGAGTTGACAGCCGGGGAAGAGGTGGGACACCGTCGCTAGGTTCCATCCCATCGGGTCCTGGGTCATGAAGGTGGGCCAGCCGGTGTTCATCTCGTCGACAGCGTCCGCGAGGTCCGGGCGGTCGGCAAGCGTGACGATTCTCAGCGACATGACAGACTGCGAGAATGCCACACCTCGGTGGGCACATCGGAGGCTCTCCCCCGGGGACGTGGTACCAGAGCCTCCCAGGGTGGCAAGAGGTTCGGTGGCCGGATGCTGGCGGACAGGGTCGCACGCCGGCGTCGCAGCGGCACTCGCCGTACGGACGCAAACGCATCGGCACCGTGAAGCCGCCGACTGTCAAGTTGTCACGTGGATCAGCTGGAGCCGGCCTCCCTCGGCCGCCTTCCCGGAGGGCCGACGAACCTTGCAGCGCATCCGGTCCGGTAGCACAGCGTCGCCCGTTGCAGCTGGCGCGCATCAGTTGGCAGCATCCACTCATGACCGATCAGCCCAGCCATGGCCCGACCCCTTCCACAGGTGCGAAGAGCCTGCGCATGGTGGTCCTGTCGAGTGAAACGCTAAGCGCACTGCTCGACGGGGACCTCTCCAGGGCAAGCGCCGAAGCCGGGGTCGAGTTCACCGACTACTTCGTCACTGACAAGGCGCGGCGGCTGTGGCAGCGCCGCCTCGCACAGCTCGCCACAGACCCCGAAAGCCAGAAGTGGATCGCCCGGGCGGTCGTCGACGAGACGCAAGAAGTCGTCGTCGGGCATGCCGGTTACCACGGTCCCCCTGACAAGGACGGCATGGTCGAGATCGGCTATTCAGTCGACGTCGCTTATCGCCGCAGGGGTTACGCCCGGGCGATGCTCCGCGAGCTGCTACGCCGTGCCAACACCGATCCCCGTGTCAAGACCGTACGTGCCACGATCAGCCCCGACAACGTCGCTTTTCTGGCGACGATCCAGGGTTTCGGGTTCACACAGACCGGGGAACAATGGGACGAGGAGGATGGCCTCGAACTGGTCTTTGAGATAGCGCTCGAAGCGCCCTGCAGTTGACTGACGGGCTGACGCTGATCGAACGTTCCTCGCGGACTCGGCCGGATACGCGGCGTCTGCATCGGCCAGCAGCAGGCGGACATTAGGGGTACGACGAGACCGGGGTCGGGACAACCGGAGACGACTTCAGCCCGCTGACTGTCAAGGTATGACGGTGTCAGCCTGGCGGCCTGGCTCTCGGACGCCTACCCTTCTCCACACGACCTCGACTACTTGCATGATGGACCGCATGATCCGCGCGCGCCCTGCACAGTTGGCGGACGCTCCCGCTCTGGGCCGGGTCCATGTGCGGGCCTGGCGTGCCGCCTACCGCGGGCTCATGCCAGCCGGTTACCTCGAGGGCCTCAGCGCCGAAGACCGAGAAGCCATGTGGCACCGAATTGTTAGCCGTCCGCGGGACCGCTCGCGAGTGATTGTGGCGGAGCGGGACGGGGCCACCGTTGGCTTAGCGGCCATCGGTCCCGTCGACGGCCCCGCCGATGCTGAGGACGTGGGCGAGCTGTTCTCCATCAACGTGGATCCCGACCACTGGGGGGCGGGCGCCGGGAGGACGCTGATCGATTCCGTGCATCGCGAGCTGGCGGAACTTGGCTTCACCGAGACCGTCCTCTGGGTGCATCCAGAGAACCAGCGCGCGCGTCACTTCTACGAACGGGCCGGATGGACCTGCGACGAAGCGACGCGAGAGGCCGAGGTCCTCGGGGTCGTCGTTCCTGAAGTGCGATACCGCCGGCCCCTGCTCAGCGGCCAGACATGACGTCTTGGCTACCACCGCCGTAATAGCGCCGCTGCCCAGCCAGGCGGGTGCGACCCTCATTTGCCCAACCGAGGCGTTGAACCGACCATCACCGATCTGGGTCCGCTCAGTGTCGGGTTGCCACATGGATCAGTGGACCGCGGCGTCGGATGTACGCGCTCCTCACAGACAAAGGGAAAGCGACTAACCTCGCGTCCATCCGTGCGGGAGAACCGCACAAATGTTCGATCGCCAACACCAAGTTGGCCGTCTGGCCTCCCTGGGTCCATGATTCCATGAAACCTCTGAGCTGACTTGAGCTGAGCTGAGCTGAGCTTGACCGAGTACCTCAGCGGGGGTAGCATGTGGCCACCAGAGAAAGGCGGAGTGCAGCCGCGAGGGTAGCGACACCGCCCGAGGTCCATTGCGGATGCTTACAGGCGTGACGTGCCATTGCGCGAATGCGCGCGGTGCCGGTGATGTTGCCGAGCAGGGTGCGACTCTGGGGCAATGGTGCGGTCCGGCGCGGAGCCGCAGTCCTCCATCAGCGTGCGTTGTTGGCATCTATCACGCGCTATTCGATTCTACAGGAGGATTTCGGTGAGGGCTTTGAAACGTGCCGCTCTTGCAGTTGCGATCACGCTCGCAATATTGTCTAGCGTGGCCGTCGTTCCATCAACCACTGCCTCTGCAGCCACGTCGACGGTCGTCCCGGCCGCCCACCCTGGTACAAGCACGGGACGTCCTGCGCCGCCCGTCCCAGACGACCCGGGCTTTTGCGGCGTTCGCCATGACGGACCCACTTTTGTCGGAGGCGGACGTTACCAGTACACCGTCTACAACAAGTGCGGATCGTCGCACACGTTTGCCGTCTACCTTCCCCGAGCAGGGCGTTACGCGGTTGACATACATTTCAACTGGTGCGTAAGTGTTTCCGCATATTGGTACGGCTACTACTACGACACGGCTGCTGATACGAGCTGGTACATCGTGAACTGCTAATCAGCGACCGATCGGAGCCATGCGCGCCCCGTGGTCTGCGTGCCCCGTGGCACCACGGGCGACGAGTCGTCTCCCCAGCATCGGCGGCAATGCCGTGGCGGCACGCGAGGGAGCGTCGAGTTGACGCCCCCTCGCGTTGGGCTTTACGCCGCGACCGCGAGGCCTGCACACGGTTCTCGAGGAGAGCGCGCTAACCTCATGCACGGATCGATGAGGGGCGGCTGGGGAGTTTGAGATAACCAATCGCCTACTCTGCAAAGAGGTGACAGAGCAGGCTGCGCGCCGTCAGCAGGTGAACGTCGCGTCCATGTGGATGCCACCGTCGAAGCTAGCCTTGATCGATCCACTCTTCTGGTCGCTCGCGACCGTGGCCACTCCCGAAGTGGCCAATTTGACGCCCGAATCCAGCTGGAGGATCCCGTAATTGGGCCCAGCGGTGGCAAGAGCGTAGTCGCCGGCGCCACCGAACGACTTGACGGTGACCCCAAAGGACAGCACCCCGCCGCCAGCTGCGGAATTTCTTGAGGGATGGAAGAGGACAGCAAACCCTCCGCTTCCATCGGTGGCGGCCCCACACTGTCCTCCCTGGGCCGTCACCGTCGTCTTCAGCCCGGACAAGGTCGCCGACCCCGTGGCGCCGCTGCCGGGTGTCGTGGGTACGCTCGTCTGCGCTGGCGGGGCAGGCGTGAACGTTGTGGATGCAGCGGTGGATGTGGACGAAATGGATGGAGCCGACGGTGACGCGGAACCGCCACAGCCGACCACCAGGGCTGTAACGCACAGACATAGCAGACGCCCAGTCGTGGCATCCATCGGCCAACCCTCGTGCGTGAAGAGCGGTGAGGGCCATATCGTACGCGACAGGCTTCGCAGGGGTTCGTCCAGGCTGGCAAGGCGGGCGGTCGCGCTGTCGATGGCCATGCAGTAAGAAGCCACGGCTAACTCACGGGTTCACTGAGGGTCACTGTGACATGTCCACCCCGGTGCCCCGCCGGGATGGATGGTATCGCTCTCACCTCCTTCGGCCAGTAGGTTCGGCGGGGTCCGAGGGCGCAGTCACCAAGGTCCAGGAGACTCGGGCGACGCGTGCTTGGTCCCCTTACAGAACGCGCTCGGCGCACTCGCTTGGTCTGAGCTGCGTACCGGCTGGTGTCGCTTAGGGTTAGGGCGGTGGGCGGCCGTCACCATCCGGTCGACGCGGCGGCCTGTGCGTCGGCCCTCGGAAGATGCCGTGGTGGACACGGTTGACCAGTTGGTCGAGGGCGCTCTCGGCGAGCACGGCGGTGGGGAAGAGGGCATACCAGTCCGCCAGGGCGCGGTTGGAGGTGGTCATGATCGAGCTGATCGGTCGCCCTCGCAGATGGCTCGTACAGGTCTTCGGCCTGAGACGGCGTGACCGCGCGCATGCCGAAGTCGGCACCGCACGGACCGAGGTTGGAGAGTCCGCGCGTCGCCGATCGGAGTCATGATTGGCCGATGGCGACGATCACGATCTCCCTCGATGATCGACTCATGCAGGAACTCGTCCAGATGGCCCGTGATGAGGGTACGACGGAGGCCGAGCTAGCGGGCAAATGGATCGAGCGGCTCCTGCGCTCTCGGCTGGCGGGGCTGGAAACCCCGCCGCTCGCCCGTAGGCTCGGGCCGCTGGCGTTCCCGGCGGATGATCGGGCCCACAATGAGCTTGCCAACGAAGCCTGGGGGAAGGACGCCGGGGGCCGTCCGCGCGATGGCGCACAGGATGAGCACGGCGACAAGCAAGGGCACCCGTAGTAGCATTGCGACGAGGCGAAGGACACCGCGGCCCACCCTGGAGGACTCGTGCTGGAACACGGTCGTCACACTGAGGCGCGGGGGATGATGGTGTAGTTCGACTCACCGTGGAACTCATCCGGTTGCAGGATGACGGTCGCGAGCTCTGCGCCGGAGACCTTGCGCCCCTTCTCGTATCGGTTCTCGTCGAGCACACTCTGAACCCTGAGGCCCTTCGTGGTCGTGGTGGCGGCGATCAGATCGATGATGGCCTGGTAGCTGACCAGCGGTTTGCCGCGCCAGTTCTGGGTGATGAACGAGAAGAGGCGGTGTTCGATCTTGTTCCATTTGCTAGTGCCCGGCGGGAAGTGGCAAAGGCTGATGGCCAGCCCGGTCTCGTCAGCCGGCCGCTGCAGTTCCAGCTTCCACAGCCGAAGGCGATAGCCGTTGCTGCCACCGCCGGCGGCGGCGATCATCAGCGTGGTCGCAGTCGGATACGCCGGCTGGCCCATTGTCTGCCACCAGCGCCGGATGCTCTCGACGGCGAACTCAGCGGTGTCGTGGTCGACGCCGACGTTGACCCACCCGGAGTTCTGCCCGAGGTCGTAGACCCCGTAGGGGTTGGCGCGGCCGAGTTCCTCGATCTTGAAGTCATGAACGCACACTCGCTCGGGGTCGCCCTGGGGACGAAGTTCCTTGCCCCCGTTCTTGAACGGGCCCACCAGTCCCTTCTTCTTCGTGTCCACCGAGATGACCGGTTCTCGGCAGCCAGCCGCGCTTCAGGGCCGATCTCCCACATGGCCGTCCTCAGCCCGCTCAGTGTCGAATTGCAACGTGGATGCCCGGGGGCGCGCACTCGGCCGACGGGTGGCAGCTAGGACCCCCGGCATGCATCCAGCTTCGACCGTCCTGGCTGTATCAGCGCCAGGTACCCATAACTTGGCGGCCAGGCTTGCGTCAGCCGGATTGGGCCTGGAAGGCCGTCATGTTGCCAGCTACGACGCCGCGGCGGCTACGGAGCCAAACCCACGGCGGCTGGGCTCATCGCATTCTGGGTGTCTGGCGGCCTCCGGGGTTTGGACTAACCGGGTTCGGTCCGCCAGGCTTGCCTGGGCTGGGCGGTCAGCAACCCGTCCCACCGCCGGGAGCGGAGCCCAAACCCCGTTCACAACGCCTTATACTGGAGAGTTCTACGACGGCGGACGCGCTGCAGGACTTCTTTGGCAACCCTGACAAGCAGAGGATCTTGCTCTCAAAGCAATGGTCCGTCTCGCTGCCACGGATCCAAAGCGAGCTGAAAGGGCCGACGCCGACGCCGCTAGCTTATGAGGGCGAACCACTGTGGCAGGGGCGGACGCCGATAACACCCGAGGACTCCCGGCATCAACGGTGACGGATCTTGTCGGTATCCTAAAGGGAGATCCGATAAGCAAGGTCGCAGAAATTGTCGGGAGGGGAAGTGGGGTGGCGTTACAGACGCTGGGATTTCTATTAGTTCTTGCAGTTGTTACGAGCTCGTTTCACATCGATCTGCATGGGAGTGAGTTCGCCGTAGCATTCGCATTCTCAGTCTTGCTCGTTTTGGCCGGTGCAGCGGTTAGCCTCTACGAATATAAGCGTCGGCAAGACGTTTTTGAGACCAAGGCGAATGCTGCCGTGCGAATGATCGAGGCGTCACTCAACGCGACGCAAGCGCGTCTAACTGCGGGTCAGACCTTAGACGTTACTGCGTTGGATAAGCTGCTCGAGACGATTGGAGAGTGGGGGAAGACGCCGGCGCCTGCCGGCGCAGGTGTGTCGAGCGGGGGTCAACCATCTAGTTGACGACCGCCTCGTCGTCATGCGATCCGTAGGAACCATCGTTGGAGTGGTGAGCCTTGGCCGGCTCGGCCTATATAGTCGCCGATTCCCCGCGACCGCTCGTGTCCTTGAGGCGGCAAGTCTCTTGGCGAAAAGGGGACATCACGCGGTCACGCACAAGGGTCGCATTTGGGATCCAACAGTGAGCGAGAGGTGACACGGTGGAAGCGAATAAGCCAAGGCGGGTCAACGAAGCCGCGGCCGTGGCAGCTGGGGCCATCGTTGCGCTCGCAGCGGTGCTGCAATTCAGTCCGACGGACTGGGCGGAGCACCTGAAGCCTTGGGTCGTGCCCCTGGCGCTGGTTGCCTGCGCATTGGTCGGGCTGTCTGTGGGCATCTACTGGACTCGTCGCTCCGCGCGCGGTACCGTGCCGGAGGCCACCAGCACCACCTGTGCGATTAGCTACGACGAGATGAAAGTGGTATTCCAGCAGCTCGTCGAGTTGGGAGCTTACGATCAGCTACGGATCTTTGGCTACACCCAGGAGATGGTTCCGGAGTTTCTTTCGTGGGCACTTCGCAAGCGGCTCGACGTGTTCGTCCTGAACAGGAGTTGGAAAGACGAAGAGATCGAGGAGAAGGCTCACAACGCCGCCCTCGCTCAGACCCGACCGGAACTACGACCGTGGAGGAAGGCCGACAACCTCAGGGCGCTGGCGGCTAGTAGTCGGGCGTTTGCGGTCCGCTTCTACGCAGGGCGTCCGGTCATCAAGGCGATGTTGCTCAGTGGGGAGGGACGCCGAGCCGGCTTCATCAGCTTCTACCATTGGAAGGAGTTCGAGGGAGGATCACCGTACAAGGGTGGATCACCCTGGATGGTTTCAATGCTCTACCTGCGCGGCGAGACCCAGGATGAACGCAATGTCCTGGACTACCTGGCCAGCCAATTCGAAGTCGCCTGGCGAAACAGCAAGCGCGGGGAGGATTTGGCGCCGCCATGAGGAAGACGCGGGCATCCTCGGTGGCGAGGTGACAAAGCGCCGGCCGTATAGGGGTTGGGAGTTCCAACGTGCTATCCTTTACGAACAAATGTTCCCCTACCCCGGCAATTGTCCGCTCCGCGGCATCGTTTTCGACCTCGACGACACGCTTGTGGACCTTGAAACATTGAAGCTGCGGGCGATGGACGCCCTGGCAGCTCGCGGCGTGCCGATGGCACCCTTTCGTGTGGTCGACGGTCAGTGGTGGTCGGCGTATGCGGCCGGCAAGCGCTCCTTGGAAGAAGTCCGTCGGGGCCGATGGCGAGACTTAGGGGTGGCCGACGACGACGTGGACGGAGTTGAAGTACTGTACCGGTGGTATACGGAGCCAACCGAGGCTAAAGTCGGCGCGCCGGAGGTGTTGCGCTGCTTGCGAGCTGCCGGAATGAGGCTCGCGCTGCTCAGCAATGGGTTCGGGCAAAGCCAACGCGCGAAGATACGTACGGCAGGACTCGGTTCGCTGGTCGATGCGGTACTGATCAGCGACGAGACCGGAGTGGCGAAGCCTGATGCGGTCGCGTTCAGGCAAGCGGCGGAGCGCCTCGGGCTTTCTGTGCACGAGTGCGCGATGGTCGGCGACAACCTGCAATTCGACTGTGAGGCGGCGCTGAGCGCCGAGTACCGCGCGGCCTTTTGGGTGCCCCGCGACCAGCAGGTCACTGGTCAGGCGGCCACTGGCCGCGTCGTCACGGTGCAAACCATTTCTGATCTGCCGCGACAGATGCGCACCGTGGCACAAGCGCTGCCGCCGATCGGCACCCTGTTAGTCGCGCTCTAGATCAGGCGGCGGCATCTCGGCTACGATGCGGTGCTCACCGTTACGGCATCCATACAGCTCACAACGCGAGAGAGGTCGATGTCGACCGAGGATGTTGAGCCCAAGGCGGCGACACCGGCCGCGCACCCCGAGGTGAGGACCTCCATCCACGACCACTTGCTCAGAAGCCCATGGACGATTCCGGCAAGACAGGCATCGCCCGCTCCGACGTCGTTGACCGCCGATTGGGGCGTCACAGTGGCACGCAACCCGCGGCCGTCGCACCAGGCGACGGCGCCGCTGCTTCCCATCGTGATGATTACGTTACGCGCGCCATGCTCACATAGTTCGCGCGCAGCCGTCAGCGCATCGCCGGGTGTGACCTGACGCTGGAGTACCGACCCGGCCTCGTCAAGGTTGATTTTCACCAGGTAGGGGTGAGCCGCCAACGTCGCCGCCAACGGCGGTCCACCGCAGTCAACAACGGTTCGGACGTGGGATGAGACAGCGAGAGCGCATAGCTGGGTGTAGAAATCCTGTGGCAGTCCTAGCGGAAGGCTGCCGGATAAGACGAGCAACTGGGCGTCAGAAATATGACTACGAGAGCGCGCTATCAGCGCTACGTCGAGGTCGTCATCAGCGGCTTCTCCTGCACCGCGGACGATGGTGGCGTGCCCGGTTCGGAGGTCGACGAGGACGGTCGAGCACCTTGTCTCGCGGCTGGAGGGAATAACGTCACAGTCAATGGATGAAGGCACGCGGGAGCGAAGCCACTGACCGACAGGCCCGCCGAGCGGCAGGACGAGCGTTACCCGGTGACCGAATCTCGCCAGAGCACGAGCCACGTTCACCGCTTTGCCGTCAGCTTCATAGATGACTTGCGAGGCGGTCAGCACACTCGCCGACAAATCGATCCGGTCGACGAAGTAGGTCAACTCGAGCGCCGGATTGGGACATACCACCAAGACGGCTCCTGGTCGAGAGCCGGGATCAGGGCGCGTCACTGCGAGGGCGATGCCACCTCGACATCCAACTCGCTCAGGATGGAGATGCCCGCACTGGCTCCGAGTCGGTCCGCTCCCGCGGCGATGAGTGCCAAGGCGTCAGCGAGGGTCCTGATCCCTCCGGCCGCTTTGATGTGGGCGTGGTCTCCGATGACGGACCGTATCCTGCGCACCTGCTCGACGGTGGCACCGCCCGCCTGGTTGAACCCTGTCGAAGTCTTGACAAAATCAGCGCCGGCGTCCACACAGATGCGGGACGCGGCTTCAATTTCTGTGTCGGTCAGGATGGCGGCTTCGATAATCACTTTGAGTACCAGCCCTTCGGCACGTCGCCGCACCTCCGCGACATCCTTCGCGGCGGCATCTTTGGATCCGTCCTTGAGGAGGCCAATGTTGAGCACCATGTCGATCTCGACTGCTCCGTCGAGGATAGCTAGCTCAGTCTCCCTGGCTTTGGTGGCACTGATGTTGGCGCCCAGAGGAAAACCGACGACGGAGCATACCGAGACAGTGGACCCCTCTAATTCTTGGCGCGCGAGGGACACGCGGGTCGGATTCACGCACACGGTAGCGAATCCGTACTCCCTTGCCTCCTGGCAGAGGCGGACGATGTCGGTCGCCGTGACCTCTGGTTTGAGCAGGGTGTGGTCGATACGCGCTGCGAGTTGCTGAGCGTTCACGAGCGTTCTCCTAAGGCCCGATGCGTCGTGATGGTACCGCTCCTCATGGTCGCCGTCCACGGGCAGCCAAACTGCATTGTCAGTCAGCCAATACGTTACCTCGGCGACACCCTTCCGATCGGCATTGTCGTTCCGATGCTGGGATGTTGGAGAAGAGCAGATGCAGGCGGTGTTCGACCATGGTAGTTCACAGTCTTCACCGCAGCCGGTACGACCGCGAGCAACGTCTATCGTCGTGTCCATCTTGTCACGTGAAGATGCCGAGCGAGTAGCTACGCTGGGCAATGAGGAAGGTTGTCGATGATGTGCGCGTCCTCGTCGGTCAGACATCCGGACGCGCCGCTGCCGAGTGCGCTACAGGAAGAACTCTCGTTGACCATATCGATGGCGAGGCGCGTCGGGTGTGGGTGCCGATTATCCGGTGCGAGACGATGCGCGCCACCCCACCAACCACCACGCTCTGCACGCGGGCGGTGCCGGTCCAGCTGCCGCCCGCGAGGAACCACAAGCCGGTGGCTCTCCCTAAACTCCGCAATCGTTTCGCATGCGCCATCCACATCACCGTGTTGGCCATCACCCCGCTCAGTGTGGGGTTATAACGTGGATCACCAGGCGGCTCCAGCTAAGCCCCGAGGCCGGACGCGTAACGGTGACGCCCAGCGGGGACGGTGGTACCCGTATCGGTGCCCCGAACGTCTGTTCCCGACCACCACTGAGGAGCCCCGCGACATGCCGTCCGCCCCCGATCCCAACCTCACCGCTGACGCCGCCTTCGGTGTCGCCCATGCCAGGGCCTACAGCTCGTCGATACTCCCTCGGCCCACGAGTTCCCCGCCCACCTGATTGGGGCGACGATGCCGCGTCAATGTTGTCGCTGAACCTCCCCGGGTTTTGTAGAGACAACTTTACCGGGGCGGTTCAGGTGCGCTCGCCCGGACTCCTCGTGTCGAGGCGCCTTCGTACGGCCTGAAGCTCTCCAGCGAACACTAAAGGTCAGTCTGGTAGAACGCCGTCTGCTATAGCAGCCAGTTGCTGGAGTACCGGCGTCTGCGTGGTGCCGGTGAGCCCGCGTCCACCAGCCTGTACGCCTTCCGCGGCTGCACCTCGTGCTGCTGCTTTGACGGCTGCCGCCAGGCTCTCACCCTTTGCGGCGCGAACTGCGTGTTCCTGCGCCTGACCCTGTGTCGCGTCAGCTCGGACCTTCTCTTGGTTCGCCTGCTGCTGGGCCTGCTGCGTTTGTTGCCGTTGCACTTGGGTTCCAAAGATCGCCCCTGCAGCGGCGAAGGCGATCGCCTCAACCGACCCGAAGACGAAGACTATGCGGTCCCAGTTTGTGTCGGCACGATTGCCAATAGTCCAGATCACTAGCCCAATGAACAGGCCTAGGACCCCAATTCCGACCCACAGCGCTGGACTCTTCCACGACGCGATCGCCGTAGCACCGCTTCCTCCTTGTCCCGAAGTCGGGTTGGCAGGCTGCGACCCACCTTGGTCTTGAGATGTCATTTAGCTCCTCCTCAACTCGGTTGTTGCGCAGTCTCTGCGCGTATTGCCACTGAGTCAATGGCTGACGCTAATCTCCGCAGGTGGCGCAAGTGCCGCGCTCAAGAGGCCGCCGACGAGCCCGTAGATGCCAAGCGTCACCCAGGTTGCTTGGTGCGAACCGCCCGGCAAGGCGACAACACCGCTCCATGCGAAGAAGCTCACAAGCAGCCCGAACAGGGCTCCGACTGCAGCCTGAACGCCTAACACGAGTCCGGCCAGCCGTGGCTCTAGGGCGAGATCTACTGAGACGCCGGATAGCCGAACTCGTGGCGACTCGTTCCGCCAGCCGCGTCGCTCGGACATTGCCATCGGGAGCCGGCCTCTTAGAGCACGACGGCGGCGTGTAGAGCCCCGGCCCCCCTCAGGGGGCCAGGGCGAAGGAAGGGATGTGTGCCGAACGTGATCGAACTTGCGATCCAGAGCACTAAACTCGCACCTTGGGTGTCGGGCCTCCGCAGCGACGCTCCAGGTACCGAGGTGGCGCCGATGGCTGACGACGAGGTAGCGACCGAGCGAGAGGCTGCGCCGGTCGAGGTGTCGTACTGCGAGTACGAACGCGAGGTGCGCTTCGCTGTGGTGCTCTACGGCGGCGTGTCGCTGGCCATCTACATCAACGGCATCGTCCAGGAGTTGCTCCACCTGGTCCGGGCGACGGCGCCTAGCGTACCCACCAGCGCCATGGAAGCCGCGACGACGGCACTGGTCGACAGACCCCAGGGAACGGAAAGGGTCTACCGCCGCCTCGGCCAGTTCCTGACGCTGCGCGGGGTCGACCGTTCGGCGCCAATGGACCGCGATCACTCGGGCCCGATCAGGACGCGCTTCGTCGTCGACATCCTCTCGGGCAGCTCAGCGGGCGGCATCAACGGCGTGGCGCTCGCCAAAGCCTTGGCGACTGGGGCCTCCGACATGGACCGCATCAAGCGGCTCTGGATCTGCAAGGGCGACATCGGCTTACTTGTCAACGATGCCGCCTCGGCGGCGAGCATCAGGGGGCTGCCTCCGCAGGATCCACCGTTGTCGCTGCTCAACGGCGAACTGATGGCGTTCGAGCTACTCGAAGCGTTCCACGCTATGGACGCGCTGGAGACGGCGGAGGCTGCAGGCACTGAATCGTGCCTCGTCGACGAGCTCGACTGCTGGGTAACGGCTACCGACCTGTACGGGCTCATGTTGCCTATCAGGCTCGACGGCGAGGTCGTCCAGGAGCCGCGCTTCAAGAACGTGTTCCGGCTCCTTTACCGCTCCAGCCACGCCAGCGGCGACGGCACCATGTCAACCGACTTCTCGCGCAGGGACAACCCCTTCATGGCATTCGCGGCGCGCTGCAGCTCATCTTTTCCCTTCGCCTTCGAGCCCATGCAGCTCGACGCCATCAAACCCATCATGCTCATGAGCCAGTTCGGGGGTGCGTACAACGGGGACCCCGCGGACATCGGCGTCCGATTCGAGCGGTTCTATCGGGACTACAAAGGGATCGGTGACGTCCCATTCGCCGAGCGCTCGTTCGGGGACGGCGGTATCCTCGATAACCGTCCCTTCACCTGGGCAACCTCGACGCTCACCCGCCGCAGGGCGGACGTTCCCGTCGACCGGCACCTCATCTACCTCGAGCCGGCGCCCGACGCGGCGCGAGCCGTGTCGCCGGTGCCGCCCCACGCGCTGAAGGTAGTCGCCGAGTCGGTAGCACTGCCGCGCGAGGACAGCATCCGCGACGACATCGCCCGCCTACGTGCGCGCAACGAGGCCCTGGAGTGGATGAGCAAGGGCCTCGAGGTGATCGACCTGGTCGCTCCTAACAGGCTCCCCGTTCTCCCAAACTGGGCGACGGCAACACTGAAAGAGCTCGTGGACGCCAGGGGCTTGCAATGGGCGGCATACCACGAGCTTCATATCGCGGACGTCCTCGAGGACCTCTCCGAGCTTATTGCGCGCCTCTTCAACGTCGACGCGGCAGCCGAGGCGCAGGCGGCGGTCCGCGTGCTCATCGAAACCTGGTTCGGCCTCGTCTACGAGACATTCACCGCCACCGACGGCCGCCCTACGCAATCTTCCTTCTTGCTCCATTACGACCTCGGCTACCGCCTCCGCCGCGTCGCCTTCCTCGACGACCGCATCGACCACCTCCTCTCCGCGCCTGACGATGCTCTGGCTGCGGCTCTCGGAACGCAAGCACCCCTCGGTGCGGTCGATGCCTGGGATTTCGACTTCCGCGCCGCACTCCGCACGCTCAAGCCCGAACTCAACAACGTGCTCATCGACCTGCGTCGGGCCGGGAGGGTGTTGCGGTCCACCCCCGGGACCGACACCGTCTCGCAGTCGGCCATCCCCGTCGAGACTGTCGACGCGGTGAGGACAACCCTCGGCATTACCAGTGCGGTCGCGCTTGCGGAGGCTGTGTTCGCAGGCACCCGCACGTCCACCGAGGCGGAGGCGAAGGCCGCGGCGCTCCTAAAGAATGATGCGGCATTGGCGTCGCTCAGCAACCTCGCCCGCGCCGTGGACACCGCCCTGTCCGCTCCGCTGCAAGCGGCCGCGGCTCGGCTCGCCGAGGCGCTCACGCCAAGTGCAGGAGCGTCGCCTGGAGAAGTCTTGGCGAAAAGCGCGATGCGGGTTTATCGCGACGCTTACGAGGACTACGACGCAGTGATCCTTCCGTTCGTCCACTCCGGCGTGGGAGAGGCGGGACGGGTCCAGATCATGCGCGTCAGCCCCGCGTCGGCGCGCATCCTCGTTGACGAAAAAGACCGAGGGGACAAGCTGGCGGGCGTCCAATTCGGGCACTTCGGCGGCTTCTTTGCCGAAAGGTGGCGCCGCAACGACATGATGTGGGGACGGCTGGACGGCGCGGAGCGCCTCATCGAGGGGCTCGTGCCCACCGCGACTGGCGACAACGACCGGGAGGCGCTCGTGGCGGCGATCGTCAAGGAGGCACAGATCGCCATCCTCGAGGACGAAAAGGCCGGCGAGTTCCTCGGCTGGCCCGAGCGTGGTGCCGATCTTTGGGATCGCATCCACAGGAGCTGGACTGTGGACCTCACTCTCGACCAGGGAGCCGTACGGGGTGACGCCAGGCGCGGCCTCGCGGTCACACGCCACCTTCTTCAAGGAATCGCCGCGGGCGCACCGAGCGGCACCCCGCCATCTGTGCCCGCCAAGGTCGCCCTGGGGTTGGCCGCGCGAGCGACGGCGCTGGTCGGAGCAAGCACGCCCCGCACGATCTCGGTGGCGCTCACGGTGGCGCTGACCGTGGCACTAATGGTCGCCGTAGCGGCCGGCATCGTGGTGTGGAGTGGCGTTTGGGTGGCCGTGCTCGCAATGGCACTTATGACCTTCGTCGTGCTGATCATCCTGCTGCTCTTCATACGCGGCAAGGTGTACGAGGCGCTCGAACCCAGGCGCCGCACCAGGCTCTGACGGTGGATCCTCCCGCAGTTCCCACGCCGGCTGCGAAGTCCTTTGGATGCACGACTGCGGCTCGCCCAAGCCGAGACGGTCCGTAGCGATCGAGCAAACGCCCTTGGCCAATGATTCCTCGGTCAGCCACAGCGCCAGTCCGTCGCGGTTGCCCCGTCGAACGCTGTGCATCGGCGTCAGGTGGCCCGTTCACGGTCACTGCGCTTGGCCACTTGCTAAGAGCTTGCGCCAATAGGTGATTGAGTCGGATGACTCAGTTGAGTCGTCTGGATGCCTGTCTCGGCCCTGAAAGTACATGCAGGACATGGACTTTCCGATGATTGGGAGATCTCAACCAACCCCGTCAAGGGAAGCGTCCATGCCTGCGATCCAATCATGCTTCATCGAGCCCCTCTGGGACCAGTTCTTCGCCCTCCTGCCGAGCCGGCCGGGGAGCCACACGCTGGGCTGCCACCGCCCCCGGGTCTCCGACCGCCTCGTCTTCGACAAGCTCCTCCAGGTGGCCGTATTCGGCTGCGCCTACTGGCGCATCGCTGACGCCACCTGTTCGGCCACCACCCTGCGCCGTCGTCGCGACGAGTGGATCGGCCTCGGGGTGATGGAGCAGCTGGCCCAGATCGCCGAGGCGGGCTACGACCGGCTCATCGGTTTGCAGCTCGAGGACATCGTCGTGGACGGCTGCATCACCAAGGCGCCCTGCGGTGGAGAGATGGCCGGGCGGAGCCCGGTCGATCGTGGCAAGCAGGGAACCAAGCGCTCGATTCTCGTGGACGGAGCAGGGATTCCCCTCGGTGTCGTCCAGGCACCGGCCAATCGGAATGACTCACCGTTGCTCGCGTCCACGCTGGACACGCTTGCCGATCGTGCCCTGCCACCCGGAGAGACCACCGTGCACCTCGACCGTGGCTACGACTCGGGCAAGACCCGCACCGAGCTCGATCGCCGCGGCATGGTGTCGTGCATTGCCAAGCTGGGCAAGCCGGCGCCGCTGCGAGCAACCTCGCGCTGGGTCGTGGAGCGGACCAACGCCTGGCACAACGCGTTCAAGAAGCTGGCCTGGTGCACCGAACGCCGCGGCGCGGTGATCCGTTTCTACGTCGCCCTGGCCAACGCCATCATCATCGTCCGCCGCTTGGTCCGCGAGGCGTGGAAACGCTACCGCTGGGACACTCGTCCGAGGCGCTGCCCATGAACGCGCCAATCACCTATTGGCGCAGGCTCTAAGTCGGGGGCGGCGGGACTCGAACCCCACTACTTCCCGGTCCCAACCAGGCGCGCTACTGTCTGCGCCACGCCCCGATGGCGTCGCGTCGCGGTGCCCAGGCGGAGTTGCGTGTATGTGCGGACCGACGCCATCGCCATCGAGATCGTCACCACGCTGCTGATCGGTGACGGCCCTCTCGACCTAGAGAAGGCAAGGCGCGAGTTCAACCATGCGTGGCAATGGATCCGACCACTCAAGCAGTTGGCGGGTCACCTCGAGATCGACGAGCCTACGTCGCAGGCAGTTGCAGCCGGCGTCAAAAGCGATTGAGGCGTTTGACGCCGATGTCGCGCTCGCTGCTACGGCACAGCTCCTTCAAGTTGCGTACGCGCTGGCAAAGCGCCTTCACAAGACAGTGAACGGCGTGGTTGTCTTCATCTGCTTGGATGGCATCGCCGAGGACATCCCCGTCCGCGAGGGGCTGGGCCCGGCAGGCCAGTTCGGTCGCTGGCCGCTGTTTGCCATCGACGTGCATCTGCTCATCAACCAGTCCTGCGCAGGGCTGGTGTGGGATGTGCCGAACATGCAGATGCTCGGAGGCGGCGGCGACACTCCGCTTCGCCGCGAGGTCATCGAGGAGGCGCTGGTCTACGAGCTCCAATACGCCCGCTCGGCACGCCGACCAGCCTCTAAGCTGCTCTGACCTTTCGAAAAATCGCTCCACCGCGCGGCGTCGAGCATGTTGCATTTAGCGATAGATGCCGAAGTGATCGGGGTTCAACGCGAGTGAAGCCTGAGCGTCAAGACCGATCCTCTGGTTGGCGTGCGCGGTTTCGGCCCCAGGCAGCCGTCGCTGATGCTTGCCGGCGCGTGGCGTGTAACGGCGCCCATCGCAGCGCTGACACCCGTCAATGCGCAATTGCCACATGGGATCGTTACAACCGGGTCAGTGGCCCAGGATCGTGAGGACCGCGACCGCGAGCACCACCACGACCGTCAATGCGAACACCCACCTCGCCGGACCGCGAACGAGCAGCCGTACACCCAGGAAGCGCAGGCGCACCTCCATGTCACCGCGAGTGGAGGCGCGTTCAGGCGTTTGACCGGGATCCGGGTTCGGGATGGGCATGGAGGCACCTCACGAGGTGCGCCGCCCCTGTCGGCCTCCAGCGGCTCGGATGAGCGTTCCCGCCCCGTGGCCCTGCAGAGGGCTCGATCCCGGCGTCGGGCGCTGGTTGTCGTTCTGTCCATCGTACCGGATCCGTCGACCACCCCGAGCACCCCCTCTGCCGCGCTGTGAGCGCGGTCCAACCTGGTCCCCGCTTCAGTTGGCCAGGGTCCTACGATGGCCGCCATGGTCACCGAAGGACAGGGTTCTGACGAGGCCGCCCGTGAGGACTCGGCTGAAATGACTCTTGGGGCGGTGCACTTCGATGGACTGAGCCCTACCGACTTTGAAGAATTCTGTTTCGACCTCCTGGCTGATACCGGCTTCGTTGACCTTGACTGGCGGAAGGGCACGCCCATGGCCTCGTCGCCAGCCGATCGTGGCCGTGACATCGTGGCCCATCTCGAACGCGAGGATGTGGACGGCTACACGTACAGAGAAACCTGGTTTGTCGACTGCAAGCACTACAAGAGAGGAGTTCCACCAGAGGCACTTCACGGCACCATCACGTGGGCACAGGCAGAGCGGCCTTCCGTCGTCCTGTTTATCGCTTCTGGGTATCTGACGAATGGAGCCAAGGACTGGATTGCAACCTTGAAACAGTCATCAAACCCACCCTTCCGGATCCGCGTGTGGGAGATGCCACAAATTCGGCGTCTCCTTGTGGACCACATGGACATCGCGTTCAAACACGATGTCGAGACGTCTTCCCTGAGGCGAGTGTCAGAACTCCTGGCGGCCGAATCCGAGTTGACCGACAAGCTGTGGTATGGCCGTAAGCCCGCCGACGATCAACCCGTCCCAGCCGATTGGAAGCCTGAGATCGTGAGCGGCATGCGCGCCGCTCAGCGTCGAATGGAAGAGCAGTACGGCAAAGACGAACTCCTGTTGCACGTGAAGGACCAGTTCGCCTGGGGAATGCTTTCGGGCAAGGTCTCAGCGATCCGATGGGTGCTCGGTGAGGACTGGGACATGCTGGACAGCTGACGTGCCGGCACTCACTCCCGAGAGACTCCCGCAAAACCCGGAAGTTGACGGGTGACCACCAGACCGCGGCAGAAACACCCCCTCAGCGCGTCAGAGATCGCGGCTGACACCGGTCAGCCGGGTGGCTCTGGACAGGCAGGCCGATCGACGATCTGAGGAGCGATCACCACCGCGGGAGGTGAGACGGGTCAGCGCGAGCCGGGGCGCTCCGCGATGTCGAGCCATTTCTCAAGGTCCTTCCGGTGCTCGGCGTGCTCTGCCTTCTTGGCCTCGGAGCCGGGGTTCTCGTCGCACGTGCACAGCTCGCGGCGGCTGCTGAACCCTACCGGCCAGTTCTCGCGAGCCTCGGACGGCAACTCGGAGTAGCGCACCTGCAGGCAGCGCGGATCGTGACCCATGGTCGGACATGGTAGCTGCGGGCGCTTGGCGGCTCGGCGCTCGGCCGAAAGCCGCGGACTACTACCGGGGTGTCGAGGCTCTGGACGCGCCGCAGCCAGAGCGCGCATCATCGCTCCATGACGGGCATAGAACTATTCGCAGCCGGGTCGCAGATACTTCAAATGCTCCAAGGGCGCGAGCAGCAAGAACTTCAATTAGCCCTCGCGACGCTTCAAGATCCAGGGGCATCGAAGGCCAACCGCGCGTGGGCGCAACAGTTGATTCGTCAGCGGGTGGACGAGGTTCGACGTAACCCCCAACCCCGACGCGGAGGCTTCACCGGATAAGAGCGCGCTACGAGGACGAGCCGCGTGCAGTGTGCGGCGCGGCCCGCCCTACGCGCCGGAGGACGTATAGGCGAAGGCGCTCGGCCGAGCCAGGTAGGCTTGGGCCTGGGTGTCTGTCGATCGCCTACCCCATAACTCCGCGTCGATTGGTTCAGGCAGATCTGGCGTAACGTCGGCGGCCGTGACCGGAGCGCCAACGCCAGTGTCGACCCACTCCGAGCCTTGTAAGAGTTCGGGCAGACTCAGCTGGACAGTTGCCTCGAGGGCTAGTGCTCTCATGAGGTGGTCCTGCTCTCGGCGCTCGCCGTCTGGGCGCCGCAGCCCTCTCTGGGACTCAGGTGCCGGCTCACCCTCCATGGCTGTGGGCGCCCTCCAAGGTACGGTAGAAGTGGCAGCATTATGCAACAGGGGCTGCTCCGAATCCATAGCCGGGTTTCCCTGTTTGACCTATCGGGACGGGAACGGGACAGGCCGACGAATCGCGATGATGGGTGAATTGGCTACCGCTGACAGGGATGACTGCGAGGGTTACTCGCGAAGGGCCCCAGGCCAACGGCGTGTGCAGGAGCTTGGCGATCTCCATGCAGGTGCCATTGGAGGCTCCTTGCTCACACTACGTTGCGCGAACCCGGGCACGGTACCGAAGAGCAAACGAAACATGCACGGGATGTCGGGCTTAGTCGGAGCGCATGGCGATGCCGCGCCACTGCTTGAGCTTGCTGAAGCAGCGTTCGACGACGTTGCGGCCACGGTAGCGTTCCTGCTGTCGCGGTGCCCTGGTGGGGCGGCCGCTCCCTACGTTTCGAGTTCGCTTGATCGGCCCGACTTCATCTGAATTGGGGTCGATTTCGCTGTACGAGAATCCGAGCGTAAGATGGGATTTCTATCGCCGGATCGCGCGTGACAGCCAGTGACACTCGGAGATCCGGCGATCGCTTGGAGGAACTCCATGACCTCGCAGGAGCCGCCGCCCCAAGGCCCTCCCTCAGGGCCGCCGTCCCAACCACCGGGACCGCCGAACCTACCGCTCGGATATCCGGCTCCCCCATCAGATCGCGCCGCGCCGCAGACCCACCGGTCGGCATGGGAGGAGGCGGGATTCGCGGCCACCGCAGCCGGCGGCGTCATCGCCTCGGTCGGGGCGTTTAGTCAAGGTACGGGGCTGGGTCTCATAGCCCTCACCGTAGATGCTGCATTCCTAGCCCTCTTCCTCTGGCGACGGGGTACAGCTTGGCAGTGGATCGCAACTGCTGCATTCACGTCAGCCACCTTGCTGGTCTTGGGAGCGCTCGCCTTTCGCTTCGGTTGGAGCAGTCGAACCTCCACGGCCCCGACGGCGACCATCCCTGCTCTGCCCAGCGGGACGCCGAGCCTTTACGTGGACCCTACGCGGAGTCTCTCGCTGGTGACGAAAGCTGAGCTTACGGGTTCGAATGGGACTTGGAGTTCGAGAACCTTGGTTCAACCTGGCGCCCTTGTTTCTGTTCTCGTATCGCTCAATAACGTCGGCAACCACCAAGTCGGCGGAGCGATAGTCCACCCCGGCGTGTTGCCCGCTGGGCTAAATCTCGTGCCGGGCAGCGTAACGCTGATAAATGGCAACTACCCGACCGGTTTCCCGTATTCATCTGACAGCGCGTTTCGGGACGGCTTCGGAATCGGAAACTACAACCCGGGCATAGATGCCTTCTTTCTGTTCAGGGTTCGAATCGACACCAGCGGGTTTCCGTGCGGTTTAACCACGCTTGTGGAGAACGCGACCGTCTCGGCGAACGGTGTTCCAACATTTAGCGGAGAGGCCGCGACCCTGGTCGTAACCACACCCTGTTAACCCAACGCCGCCCTTGGTCCACTCATTGGCCATTTGAGTGAGGCGGCTCCACCGCGTAGAAGGCGGTGACACTGGCGTCGACGCCCGTCTGGTGCCGGTGGTATCTCCCAGTGGACGTCATCTGAATGACGATGATGCTGGACTCAGCAACGTGCTGCTCCTGGACGCTCCAAGTGAGGGTCGCCTCGCCACCAGCTTGGCGATCTAGCTCAGGCCCTTGGGCAGCTTGCGCGTTCAGAGTCCACGTCAGCTCCCGATCTTGAGGGTCCCACCCAATGCAGCGAAATGTCAAAAGGTCGCCTACCTGAAGTCGCGCTGGGACGACGACGACAACTCCATTGAGAGCGAGGGAGTTACCTAGCGAGTCAGTGACCGACTCGATGCGCGGATACCAACTCATGTCAGGTGCCCTTTCACTTCGCCAGAGCGTAAGCACGTTTCGGAACTCTCCCGCGATGCCTGAAAGCAGATCCCTTTCGAACGGAAGTAGGGTGCGACTGTGCATCGGGGCGTTTCGAAAGTCCTCCAGCCGGCCCATGTAGACCTTGAACCTTGACTGGTCCTTGAAGATTGGTTTGAACTGATCCCACCGTCGAAGCACGATCTCTTGCAAGTCCCAAAGATGCGTGTAAGCCAGTAGATCCTCGTCCACCACTGCACCGTTACGACGCTTGCCCTCTTCTACTCTGCGCTCCTCCAAGGTCGGCAAGTCGACGCCGGGTACGTCGCACCATTCGTCCCCGAGGACTCCGCGAATTGCCTCACGGAGAACGGACTCGACCACGTTGACTGCCTGGCTGGGCTCCATTTCTGCGTAAGCGTACCCGCGACGACGTACACGGCCATCCCGGCCCACGGAGCCACCATCGGGCCGCTCAGTGTCGGGTTGCCACGTGGTTGGCCAGATGCTCCCGGCGACCCGACGCGGGCCCTGGTTCACTACCGGCCCCCACCTCAACATCGTCGTGGCGAGCGCGGAGGTCGCCCTCATGGATCAGCTCAAGGCGCCCATCGACAGCTGGAGCCTCATTGCCCGGGTCGGCTCGATTGGCGCAGCCACACGGTGAGTTGATCGGGCAGGACAGGGGGCCTCAGATCACGCGCTTCGTACACCGCGGTGATGTGCTCCCGGGGTATGGGGAGTCCAAGTTCCCGGTTCGCGTTCTGCAGCATGATCGCTGTCTTGACCGCCCAGAAGGCCAGGGTCCGCTGCTGACCACGGAGATCGGCACCCCGAGGCGGTGCAGGGACAGCATCGGCCGCATCATCAGCTTCGTCTCGTCCTCGAGACGGCTCATCCAGCTGGTGTTGCACTCCTGACACACCGTCGGCAACCGCAAACGCAAGCTCTGCTTGGTATCGACGCGCACCCGCTTCGGGTCGTCAAGGAGCTTCAGCCAGCCGCTTGTCGATCTCTTCGATTGTTCGCGCCACACGACTCATGACCGCTGCGCACTCCTGCCGTTCCCGAGCCACCCCCTTGTTGTTGCGCCGTGAGAAGGCGTTGCGGAGCGCGTGCAGATGGTGCGAGCCATCCTGGAGCAGGTTTCGCACCCCGCTAACGAGTGGTGATCGCACGGCCGCGAGATCGGCCCGGCACAAACGCGCCGTCACACGGTCCAGCGACCTCTCCGCAGCAATGATTTCCTCGATATCGGACCTGGAACCCGAGAGATGTTTCGTTACGCGCAGCATCGACGACGAGAGTGCGTCGATGTGCGGTCTGCAAACCCAGGTCAGGTCAGCCCGGATAGCCTCCGGACCCGCAATGCTGCCAATCCAGCGGCGAGCCACCAGCCCCACGGACGCCAGCCGCTCGTCTTCTGGAAGCGCCTCGTCTGTGACGATCTCCTCGCGTGCAAAGGTCACAGGTTCGCGCTCCGCCAGACTGAGCGTCACCCGCTCCACATCGGCCTCCACGTGGAAAATCCCCGGGAGCAGACTCGGAATCGAAAGAGCCCGAAGGTCTACTTCGACGTTCGCTGGCTGGGCAGAGACGGTCATGGCGTGCGCGCTGCGCTCAATGTGCACTCCGACGAGTCCAAAGATCCCCGCAAGCAGCCGAATGGTCATCCCGAGCTCGGCTTGAGTCGGGACAACCGCACGACGCGCAGCAGCGAGCGCAGGATCAGGATGGGTAAAGATCCATGGCAGGATCGCGAGTTGCAAGGCGAGCACGGTCTCAAAGAGGCCGGCGAAGCGTTCGGCGAACTCTGCGTCCGTCAGTGTGATGGTCGACTCGCTGACCTGCACGTGGTCCCGGGTGGTGCGCTCAGTCAGCTGTATGCCATGGTCTAGCACCACGATGCCGGCATGAGCATTCGCGTTTCGGATGAGCATCTCGGCAGGCTCATGCCACGGGCTGCCGAGGCGAAGGAGCTCTTGCACAACCTCGCCCGCTTGGACGCCGAGGGCGACGTTGTGCGCGTACGATGCGTGATCTCTACCGCGAGTGGCTCGTGCAGCAATGACCAGCACGCCACCAAGATCGCGCAGTGGCCCCTCCATCAATGTCTTGTACACGCCGGTCAGCACCTCCGCCTGGAGGCGGCGGCCCTCGGTGCCCTCAGGCAAGGACAGAAGGACGTCCACCTGATCGTTAAGTGTCCGGAGCGCGGAGCTGACCCTCTCGATGAGCTCGGCCTTGTCATCGAGCCAATCTGGCGCCGAGGCATCAGCCTGGTCCAGTACGCCCCGGGCGAGCAGGGCACGCGCTTCTACGAGCACGCTGTCCACGATAGGGACCGGCAACACCGTAGCCGGCAACAGCACGATGGCATCGGCGTCGGTTAGATCTGCGACGCCGGGAATACCGGAGAGAGCGGTACGCACCAGGCCGGCTGCATCCCAGATGGTCGCCGGCTGGTTTCTGACGCCCTCCCAGGCCACGGCAGCCATGTCGATGGCGTGGCCCAACCTCCACCCATCTGAGGCGACCATGGATTTCGACCGATGGAGAACCTCGACCAAGAGACCGGCGGTGCGATTGGCGCGGTTCAGTACGTGCTGGCCGTCCTTTTCGCGCTCGCGCGCCTCGTCAACGTCCGCCGCGATGAGCGAACGCAACATCGCCGCGTGGCCAGCCACCATTGAGCCGAGGGTGCGGACAAGGATGTGATGCGCGCCCCGGTAGTCAAGGGGGGGGAGCACGCCCATGAGCACCGCTACAGCGGTGGTGGCGGTGTCAATGCTGGTGATTATCCGCGTGAGTGCTTCGACACACTCTCTCTCGTCGGCATCCCAGCTTGTGTGTGGCGCATCGTCCTTGATCGGAGCAAGGATGGCTGGGATATCAATGCGTGCGCGGTCCAAGATTGTGTGGCCGTAATCCGCTGGCGACATTCCGACTCCGCTCTTGGTGAAGCGCGGCTCATCGAGGTGCGCTGCGCGCACCCGGTCTTGCAGACGACTGATGGCACCTTTGAATGCCGATCTCCGACTCTCGGTCGTTGGGTCCACTGCATCAGGAGCAAGCGAGGCACCGCAGCGGGTGCAGTTCCTGCTCCGACGAACGAGAGTGGCCTGCCCACATGACTCGCACTCGATCAGTGCGAAGGGCACCGCATACCGGATGACGCCGGTGTCATCGGTTGGCGCATCCGGCTCATCCTCTAGTGCTCCACCGCAATCGATGCACTCACGGATTTGGCCTTCTGGGTAGCGCGCTGTCAGACCGCAGGTTTGGCAGCGCTTGTAATGCTCGGGAACCAACGCCGTCGTCTGGCCAGCGTCGCTCTTCAGCAGAGCGAGTTGTTCTCCGTGGAACGTGGGCGACTTGACCTGCTCCGTGAGACGGGTACGCAGCTCGCTGCGCGTCCGCACAGCAATGCCACCTTGGTCAAGAAGCCGACGATTGCCAGCCGGAGCATCGGTGCCGAAGTCGAGAACCAGAAGCGGGCGTCCAACTCGCAGCGCCTGTATACCGGCGTCGAGTGTGCCACCGCGGTCGCGGGCTTCGATCACGACGAGCGCTTGGGATGCCGCCACGATCACCTTGTTGCGCGTCATAGCGGCCCACGAGGTCCACGCCTGCGTCGGCGAGAACTGCGACACCGCGAGCACATGCTCCTCGTCGAAAGGAAGGCCTTTGAAGACGCGCTTCGGTTTGAAGTGGAGGACTCCTTCGGCCAGGACGATCACGGTCACGCCTCCCGCGCGGAGTGCGGCGAGATGTGTCTCGGTGTCCACTCCGCGGGCGTAGCCGGACACTACGGCGAACCCGGCACTGGCCACCTCTTCGCCGCAGGCAGCCGCGGCCTCGAGCCCTCTCGGTGAGGCGTCACGAGAGCCGCACATTCCCACTGCCGGACGTGCCAGCAGACCGCGGCCTCCCCAGGTGAAAAGAACCGGTGGTGCGCCATGCTGCGGGCGTAGCCCCTCGGGGTACCCCTCACTGTCCGGCAGCAACGCGTCGTAGCCGCCCCTGATCAGCTGGTCGAGAACTTCGGGGTCGCACCCAGCATGCTCCTGGTTCCTTGCCGGTTTTAGACCGAGCGCAGCACGCAGACGGCTCTCACGCGTCATTGCGAGCCTGCTTCTTCAACGTCTTCGCTCCGACCAGGCCGCAGACAGCCACGGCGCCGGCACGGCGCGCTGCGTTCGCAACCGCCGCCATTGTCCGTCCGCTCATCAGCACATCGTCCACGATGAGAACCGGCCGGCCGCGGACAACCGAGTTGACGGTGAATTCGTTGGAGAGGTCGTCCGACTCTCCAATCGCTTTGGCCTCCGGACGCGTCACTCGGCGCGCTCCAGTGCGCTCAAACGGGATCCCCAGGTCGGCTGCAACAGCTCTGGCAAGTTGCTCGCTGAAGCTCTCGTTCAGAGCGTCATGACCCGGGATGGAGAGGACAGCGTCACAACCGCTGAGCAAAGGATGACGTCGAACTACGCTCACTAACTCTCGAGTCAGGTCATCGAGCGCGCCAGGGGCCTTCTTGTATTTGGCGCGCGACACGAGCTCCCCCGCCTTGGTGTTCTTCCACTGCATCGGATCCGGGTCAGAGTCGGGATCCTTGTAGTAGTCGAGGGCAATGGCGATGTTGACCCCCGAGGGCGGCCGGATGGTGACGACCTTTTCCAGCAGCTCTAGGCAGTCCCGCTCTCGCGTAGATGGCAGCGCGTTGAGGGAGTATCGGTAAGTCCACCTCGCGTTTTGGAGTCCCTTGATGGGCAGGCGGTGGATCCCTCGCGAACTCAGCACGGTCTCCACCTGCGTGGACACGTAGTCGGGGCAGTCGAGGTAGAGCCGAAGCTCGCCTGTCTTCTGATGCTGACGGAGCTGGTGCCATTGGAGGCGCTCAGCGTGAGCCCGGAATGGATGGAGGGTGATCCGCATAGCGAACCCATGTTCGGTGACGATACAGCACTGCCAGGCCCGGCGTGGCCGGCTGCCTCAATCCTACGAGGCGGGTGGGATTGGTGTTACCGACGCCTATCTCGGAGCAACCGCAGCCGCGGTCGCTCCTCGCGGAAAAACCCCCCAGAGACGAGCGGTCGCCTGCGACGAGGTGTCGGCTTCGTGACGGGCTACCTCAGCCGATGCGCACCCCGCCTCCGACGCACTACAAGCCGCCACCGAGCGCCGCGGCGCCGGTGTCTGAACAACGCTTGACATTCGCATAACATTTGTTATGATCTCCGCCAGGATGACTAACGCTGCCGTCTACTTCCGTGCTCACGACGATCTCCGGGAGGCGCTGGAGGCGTTCCGCCTGGAGAGGGGCGTGACGCTAAGCGCCGCAGTGGTCGAGCTCTTAGCGCTTGGGCTCGAGGCTCATTCGGACGGGCCCTCCGTGAGTGACCTACAGCGCCAGGTTCTCCAACTCCAAGCGGAGCTCGCCAAGCGAGACGCCGACGTTGCGACCGCGCGCGGCGAGCTTCAGCACCTTCGGCTCGGTTACCACGCCCTCGAGGAGCACCTCAAACGAGCTGACGTCGGAACCTGTCCGACCTGCCGCGCGCCAACTAGCGGTTACGAGTTCGTTGTCACAAGGCGATGCTCAGCGTGCAATGGGGCGCTCTCCGGTGCACCACCGGCGCGTGACTCCGCCGCCCTGTGGCTCATCGCCGGAATCGCAGTTGCCCTGCTCGCTTACGCGGCCGTTCAGCAATAACACCCAAGGAGAAAGCATGATGTTCTGCCCGCAATGCGGCGAAATCATCGTCGAGACCGTACTCGGGCGCGAAGCTGACAAGGTCATCCACCGCTACACGAGGCACGATCCCGTCGCTGGCCTCGTTTTCAGCGTGATCGCGTCGGTGATCATTGCGAGCGCGGTCACCGCTGCCTGGAAGGCGCTGAGATGAACGGTCGTCACTTGGCGAAGTCCTCACGAGTCAGGATGCCGGCGCTCCGCCCCGCCTTAGTCGCTCAATTCGGGTCGGGGTTCGGCGAGACGCTGAAGCCACGCTGGGAGCAGCTGCTCCCAGTTCGAGTCTAGGCGCCCCGACTTCCGGCAGATCCCCCTGCTTTCAACCGATTCGGGTTCCCTCGCTTGTGCCCAGCGCCAGTAATCGACGAGTTTGGCGAGGGCCTGACCGTGCCGACGACGCGGACGCCGTCACTGCCTGGGGTCGGGACAACGGGAGACGACTTCAGCCCACTCAAGGTTGCGATGTGGTTGGCTGCCCCGCCCCCGGGCCGATCAGCTACTACATCACGGCGTATTCGCCACTGCAAGTAATCCGGTCCGCAGGCCGTGCCCCGGACGCTCGCTTCAGCCCCCGCCCCGCGTAGTTACAGCCAGCATTGGCCGATACGGGCGCCATTTTGGCGCCAGCGTCGGCGACCTGTGGCGTCACGCCGTGGCCCGCCCCATCAGGACGGAGCCGAAATCCGTATTCAAAACGACCCGCCACGGCCCAGCCTGGCAAGGTACGTCACGACGACTATCGCTCTCGAAAAGCGGTGTGGTGAAAGCCACCGGCCCGGCGCGACGCCCGAAATCAGTTAGTGTCGGTTTTGTCGCTATCGAGCGACCGCCACGGTCCACCGCGGGCACCTCCCAGGACGGTCGCGAGGCGCTCGGCGGCGGCCGCCTGGAGACCCGGGAGCACGTGGCTGTAGGTGTCGAGGGTGATGCCGACGGTGGCATGTCCAAGGCGCTCGCTGACGACCTTTGGATGCTCCTCTGGGCCAGCATGAGGGTCGCCATCGTGTGGCGCAGGTCGTGGCGTTGATGGTCGCCAGGTGGAGCCGCAAGTAGCTCGCGGCCCCATTGCAGGGCAGCGCCGGCAGCGGCAGCACCATGGCGACGGTGGGCAAGGGCGCCGTACCCCCAGAGGTACTGACCTACGAGCATGCGGATCAGTGCGCTCGGCGAACTCATCCGCTCGGCGAGGAGATCCTGGACTTCGGTAGAGGTGAAGCTCGACGCAAGCTGATCCCACGGGACCGCGCTGAACAGCGCGGTTTCCAGACCGAGCGCCCGGACCCTCAAGTCGTCGGATCCCGCGGCGGCCACGGCCTCGTCGTACAGCGCGTTGCCGAGGTCGAGGATCTCCGTGCCGTAGCGCAGCGGGTCAGATGCCGTTGCATCGCGCACCGCCGGATCCAGGACCAGAGGCACTGGGGCTGGGCTCCCAGCCGAGCGCACGTCCATCGCGCATACATCGTACGTCTGTTCGCTCAGCCGGAAGGTCGGGGAGCGCTCAGATGGGACGGGCCGAGCGGTCCGTGAGGTCGATGCCCCGCATAAACTCCGCGGGCGTGGCACTGTCCTCGCCTCGCTCGACCGCCAGAAGTAGCCAGCGGTGGGACCCGGGTGGACGCTGGCACTGGGGCGGACGAATGAATCCCTCGCCGTCTCACTATGCTAGTCGGCACGTGACAGGCACTCGCGTGTGACCGCTGTGGCTATCTCGACAGCGGCGAATCCGATCCTTGCCGACGTCAAGGCCGCAGACGTCGAACTCGCAATCGGCATCGCCTTATTCGGCGCGCTTGTCGTGATCTTGAGCGTATTGCTCGCGCGTCGATTGCAGAACAAGGACGCTGGGCGTGAACGGCGCCGGCGGACCAAGGCGCTACTCAAGCCCGTACTCTTGGACCTGCAGTCGGCTATCGCCTCGCTCACCCAGGTCGCGAACGGGCACCTGGCAGCAGCCTCGCTCCTGACGGACGACGGGTACCAGGCACGCGCCGACGCAGCGTGCGATGTGCTCGAGCCGGATCAGGTCAAAGCCCTGCGCGCCGGCCTGAGCCAGCTCAGTAAGGTGATCCGCGATCGCAACGACGCCAACGGGTCGATGACAGCCGGCGCGGCTCGGCTGCTGCGGAAGCGGCTGGAGAGCGTTGTCCAGGCGCTCGAGGCATCGACGAAGTAATGACCAAACTGGTGATCTGGACGGCCCCTGACGGACGACAACCCCAGTACGACAATGTCGAGGACCGGAACGACCCCCACTTGGCGAGATCTCTCTACGAGGCTGTCGCCGATATCTTGGAAGGCCAGCCCTTTGCACTCCTCGTCACCCAGAGCGGGGTCTGGGCCTGGCCATCCCACGGAGGCATGCTCTGGCTGTTCTTCGGCTTCAACCGGATCGCATCGGAGGACGTCATCTACCTGCTTCACTCCGCAATTCTCGACGTGGAGTCCGATGATCCACTTGAGGGCGACATCGCAGTCGCGGAACAGCGATGGCTGGCCCTTAAATAGCGGTTCCGCTATACTGGACGGGCCATGCGAAGCAGATACCAGCGGGCCGTCCCGAGCGAGACGCGGGAGGGGCCGCTCCCGGAGAACGCCGTCGACGCCGCCACGGCTATCGATCAGCTACGAGCGCGCCTGGTAGCCAGGTACCCCGGCTTCGAGGACCGAGTCCCCTGGGTACGGCGAATGAGCCGTCTCGCCGCCCACCGGCGGTCGCTCGGCTTGACCCAGACCGACGTGGCGCGCCTCATGGACGTGCCACAGTCTGTCGTGGGCAGGCTCGAGAGTGGGGCGACCGACCCCCAGGTCTCCACCTGGGAGCGCTACCTCGATGCCCTCGGCCTCAAGGCACCGGTGGTTCAACCCGCCATCTCGGTGGTCAGTGAATCCGATGCCGGACCTGTCCGCACCCGCGTGAGCGCCCGGAGAACCTCAGATCTGTCTGCCGCCGTCCAAACTCCCGGTGAGGTTTTCGTCAGGGAGGCGCTCCAGCATTCTCTTGAGCGAGGGCTGGCCGCTGTCACCCGAGAAGCCGACGTGACACTCCGCGCCGACACCCAAGAGCAGTTGATCGCGAGGGCCCTCGAGAAGGGGGCGGAGATCGCCCTCTCCACCCTGGAGGAGGACCTAGAGTTGGATGTCGAGCTCGGCCTTTAGAGCGCACGTCTGTGTCGGGGTAGCAGCACGAAGTGCTGCACCGCGGACCGGGAATTGGCGCGCAAGAGGCGCCTGGCGGGTTGGGCTGGTCTGCGGTATATTTTTGGGAACTGTCAGCCGAGCACTCAGGGGATGCCATGTCTGGTCACCCGCCACCCACAGATTACGCGCATCACCAGCAAATACAGGATGAGAACCGGCTCAAGGAGTTGGCGAACTGGCAGCAAGAGCAGCAGCGGCGTGCTGAGGCGGAGGCGCAACGCCATCGTGACGCGGAGATTCGTCGCCGGGCTGATCAAACGAATCAGCGATAAGCAACCGCTCCCATTGTGCGGAGCAGAGCATGCTTTCGCACCAAACGTTCCGCCCAACCGCCGACCCCGGAAAACGCGCGTGCGTGTGGGCCGTCCGTGAGTCCCGGCGCCTTGGACGACCTCTCCCTGGTTCTCAGGTTCGTGCAGCGTCCGGTACGGCGACCGTGGATGCGGGAGGAAGTTGGGGTGTACGTTGTCGCCGCCTGAACCCCTGATCTAGTGAGGGTGATGACGTACCTGCGGCAGCGGGGGTGAGAAGCCGACTGACGCGGCCGCGCTCGCCAGCCATCACGGCGTCACGGTTTCGATATGAGGGAAGAGGCAGGCCGGATCCCCAAGTCCACTGAGTTTGAGTCGCACCTCACTCTTGGGTCCACCCTCCGCCCACGCCACTACGGTGATCTCGATCTCGTGGTCGGGGGTGTCCTTTACGGGAGTGGTGAGCCAACTCCGGCCGAGCACCTGCATCGGTCCCTCGAGCGGTCGGCGGGTTATTTGGCGAGCCTCACTCACACTCACCTGGGCGTGGCCATCGGGGGCCATTGTGATCGTCTTGCGCTTGTTGCTCAACCAGGTTAGATCCAGCGGCAACTGGACCCACGATTGCATTGGTCGCACCGTAGTGATCTGCGCGCGACACGTAGCATCCCGCCTACTAGAGAGGTTGCGTACCGTCACTGCCTTGATGAAGATCAAGTCGTCTGGCATCCCCCCAAGGAGCCCCGTGAGGGCCGACTTTCCTGTCGCTCCCACTCCGGCCCGTTGCCGCCGGTGGGCGGTTGCGTGGTTGGGCGGCGGTGCACCGAAACAGCGTAGCTGCCATCGCCAGGGAAGGGATTCCGGTCCCACGTCGACCAGCGGGCGGCGAGCTCCAAGCCAGCCTCGACCGCGGTGAGCTGTAAGGCTGGCGCCGGGCGGCTGCGGTCCACGGTTCTACTGGATCATCACTCTTGATGACCACCGTGCAACCAATGCTAGGCATGCTGCACCGCGCCGCAAGAAATCTACGCGGCCAACGTTTCATACATCGAGACCACTGGCGCTGGCGGGGAGTGGTTCTCCGAAGGCACTGGTCCCGTCAGAGTGAGGACCTCCATGCCGTTCGTCCACCGCCGTCCCCGTCATTCCTCCGAACGTTTCCGGACCGCCCTCCTGGCTGCGCTCGGCCTCGCCGCGCTGCTCAGTCAGTCCGTGGCGACGGTCCGAGCGGCGGACCAAGCGTCGCCGCCGCCGCCGCAGGTCAACCCGCCAGGCGGGTGCTACTCCCAGGTCTCTCGGGATCCGACGGGGGCCGCCGCTTCCTGCGTTAGTGCCGCGTGCGCCTCGGCAGCAACGCTTCCCGTCCCGCCCGCACTGCTTAGCCTAGCCTGCTCACCGAGCATCGCCAGCTCTTCGGTTGGACAGGAGGTTGCCGCGTACGGCGCGCCGCCTGGCTACGATGTCAGTGATAACTACGCCAAGGCGTTCGTGGTCGCACAGCACGCGGCTCCGGAATTGATTCAACACATGACAACCAGGATCACCTCGTACATCCAACCACCCTCCGTGCGGTTTGCCGAGAGCTCGTCGTCAAACTGGGGCGGGTATGTTCAGAACGGTCCGAGTGCGGGGATCGAGCAGGTTCAGGGGCGATTCTCTGTAACCAGTGAGCCTAGCGGTGCGGACCAGATGGCTTCCTGGCTCGGCATCGGCGGGTGGAACGGTCAGAACCTGATCCAGACCGGCGTGGACGATAACAACCATATGACCTGGGTGGAGATGCTTCCACAGAGCCCCGTTTACCTCTTCGGCGTGAATGACGGAGATTACCTGTACGGCTTGATTTCGTACGACCACGGCACCGGTAAATGGTATGTCGAGATTGACGATGAAACCACCGGTAACTACTGGGTCAATGAGTACAGCTACAGCCCCGATCAAACCTCCGCAGAGTGGATCGTCGAGGATGCCGGTGGTACACAGGCCGTCCCGAACCAATGCTGTTATTACTTTTGGGCCTCGGAGTTCACGGACGGCTCGGACAACACCAATTCGCCGCAGGCGATGAACAGTCCATCGGGCACCCTGACGCGCGTGGTTCTCAACTACCCGTATGGCGGACACCTGTATCCAAGCGGTGTCGGAAGCGATGGAGAGACGTTCGATGTCACTCAGGGGTAACGCTGGTCGAATGGCCGCGGCGGCCGTCTTCACCCTCGCCGCCAGCGGCTGCTCTACTCAGTCACCGTCGCTCCCCGCTGTGACCCCGACGACGGCTCACGATGCCGGCGCGATTTCGAATGCAGCACTGATCAAGGTAGACGGGTATGCCCTCGATACGGGCGTCCCCGTCCCGAGCGGCGCGGCCAGTCAGCTCGCTGGCTACCCGGTGCTCACGGTGCGTGGCAAAGGCTCGTCCCAGATCATGTTGCTCAAGGCGCATGCTATCGGCGTTCCGGCCACCATGTTGCTGACGTACCGGACTGGCGGCTTGACCATCGCGCTCAGTGAGCGGCCAAGCACCGGTCACCCTTCGCTCGCCGGGTATGCATCGGCGTACCATCTGGCGGTGAGCGTTCTCCCCTCTGGTGTGGAAGTCCTTTATGTGCACACCTCCGCCGGTGCCATCGCCCAGGTGTTATGGGTCTCGAGCGGTATCCTCTTGAGTGCCGTGTTCTCGTCCGGGACGACGGACCAAACCGCAGGCGCCTTTGTCGGCTCCGTCGCCGTCGGATAGCCTTTGTCCTGCATTGACGAGCGGGTCCAGATCGGGTTGGCGCTCTCCCGCGATGGACTACTAAGAGTGGTCGCCATATCATGAGCACCATGACGCGGACTTCCACGGCGGTGACCGGACTGAGATATTGTCAATAGTCGTGGATCGCTGCGACGTGATCACGCGGCGTTCCTCTGGTCTTCGCGCTCAACTTTGATCCCGTCCACGAAGGTGGCGCCAGCGCGAACGAGCGCCACCAGGTGGGGTGCGTTGACGCAGCGCCAGCGAGCCTGGGCGGCGTCGAGTAGCTTGTAGGCCATCGCGAGTCCCGCAGCCCGGCTGCCGGCTCCCTTGGTCTTGCGCGTGCGCAGCCGCACCGTCGCGATCGTCGACTCGATGGCGTTGGTGGTGCGGAGATGGATCCAGTGCTCCGCGGGAAAGTCGTAGTGGGTCAGCAACACCTCCCTGTCTTTCAGCAGCTTCCCGGTGGCCTTCGGGTACTTGGCACCGTAGTTTTCGACGAACCGGTCCACGGCGAGGTCGGCCGCCTCCTTGTGCTCGGCGTTCATCACGTCGTGGAGCGCCGCCTTCACCTTGGGCTGGATGCTCTTGGGGACGGCGTCGAGGATGTTGGCGATTTTGTGCACCCAGCAGCGCTGCTCTCGGGTCTCCGGGTAGACCTCGCGCAGCGCCGCCCAGAAGCCCAATGCTCCGTCGCCAATCCCCACCCGCGGTGCGCGCATCCCGCGCCGCTTGAGATCACGGAGAACCTCGGCCCACGAGGCTTCGAACTCGCGAAACCCATCGCCGACCGCGACGAGTTCCTTGCGCCCATCAGCACGAACGCCGATTAGCACGAGGCAGCAGAGGCGATCCTCCTCGAGCCGGATGTTGAAGTGCACCCCGTCCGCCCACATGTACACGTAGTCCACGCCGCTGAGATCACGACGGTTGAACTGCTCCCGATCCTCGCTCCATTCACGTGTCAGGCGTTGCACTGCGGACGCACTCAGGCCGGCCTCCGTGCCGAAGAACTCCGCGAGCGCGGGAACGAAGTCCTTGGTGGAGACGCCGCGCAGATACAGCAGGGGCAGCACCTCGGACACTTTGGGTGAGCGTCGCGCCCACGGCGGCAGGATTGCACTGGTGAACCGGCGTCCCTCACGTCGATCATCGACTCGCGGCGCCTCGATCTGCAGCCCACCAGCTGCGGTGACCACGGTCCGCTTCTGCCCAACGCCGTTGCGAACCACGAGCGCCTTGCCCTCGCCGTCCCGTTCGCCAGCGTGGGCATCCAGGTACTCCGCCACCTCGGCGTTCAGTGCGGTGAGCAGCATTCGCCGCGCGCCCTCGCGCACGATCGCATCCAGATCGGTCGTGACCGCTTCCCGGTCGGCCTGATCAGACAGTATCCTCAACATTGGCGTGCCCTCTGTTGGACGGCTCGCGCCGCCCTCGGTCTTCAACAAACCGGAGGGTACGCCACGCTCTTCATCTCGCTCCTCATCCACAACTTCCGGTTATATCTCCATCGCGAGATATAACCGAGTGGGTTGTGGGTAGGCCTGTGCCTAAAGCCGCCGTGGTTGCCGGCGCTCATGAGGCACCGATATCCCTGTGGTCAGGCAGATCCGAAACGCAGCGCCTCGCGCTGAATATCCGCAAGCACGTTGTCCGAGAGCGTCAATCCAAATCGCTTGAAGACCTCGCCGGCCGCCATCCGGCCGAGTTCGCGGTAGTCGGTGAGCAACTCAGCCGTAGTGTAGGTTCGGTCTTCGAGCGGAAACTCAAAGCTGTGCGCCTCGGTCACCGCGTCTCGAGTGGTACGCCGGGCTGGGTTTTCGAACCAAAGGCGCCGACCGCGGAGGCCTCGCAGCGCGATCGTGATGACGGTTCCCTCCCAAGATTCCACCGTGGACGCCAGGCGACCGGCGAACTCAAAGACCTCGGTCGCCCTGCCAATCGTGTCGGTCACGCCGAGCAGTGGACCGAGCGCCGCGATCCCCTCGGGTGGGCGCCAGTGGAAAACACGCTGCGTGGCGTCCGTCCAATCCTCATGAATCCCCGCCAGGTAATGGAACTGGCCACTCTCAAACAACCGCCACGACTCCAGGTAGTACTCAACCTCGGTCTCACCCCGAAGACAGTCCATAGCAGGCACCAGCCCGGATGGCTCCAAGTGGGGAAAATCCCACCCGCGTATCGACACATGCGCCTGCCTGATCGCCGGCTCGAGTTGTTCGAAGGGAATGCGCCGACGCAGGAATGCATTCGGCCGAAGGGTGATTTCCCAGTGTCCACGTGAGCGAATCTTGTCCGCGAGTGGCGTGGAGGATTCATTCACCAGTTGGCGATCAAACTGCACGCCGGCGGAGGGTCCTTGCGGCAGTTCGGTCGGCAAGCCAACGCGCCGAGAGCGACGCAGGAAACGCTCCACCCCGCGGTCGGTGGCGAGATCCAGCAACTCTCGGAGTTCTACCTGCGACGGTAGCTCTGAGGTTTCCGGCTTGCCGCGCGAGCGCACATAGATGCGGCCCTTGATCAGGTCTTCCTTGTAATCGTAGTCGCAGAGCACGGGAACTTCTTCAAACTCGGCGATATACAAGACGACGTACGTCGCACCTCTGACGACGATTCGCTCGAGCTCGATGGTGACAAACGGTGCAACGTACTTCTTGATTTTGGCCGTGACATCGTCATGGACCCAGGTCGCCAACTCGTCGTCGGATAACCCCACGGGGAAGATCTGCTTGCGCTCTTCGTTGACGCCGATGACGATGTGTCCACCACCGCGACGGTTGGCCATACCGATCGCCGCACGAATGATGCGAGCAAAGATCCAATCGATGGTTCGTGGAACGCGGCACGGAGGTTTGAACTCGATCCCTGAAGCCTCGTGGCCCAGGTCAAAGATCCGGTCGAGATCATCGGGCGTTAGCGACATTGATAGCTAGACTAGTACCTCAGGCGTCACGCTGGCCCGCGGCGACGAGCGAGTCAAGCCGTCCCTCAATTGAGGGTGCGGGATGGACAGGAGATCGCGGCGAATCGCCAGCCCCCACATGGACATTCTCGGGCACTGCGCCGGCCGCATCGTGGTCGGCCGCGGGCGGCCGGAGTCAGAGTTCGATCCGGAGCTCGTCTTCGCCGCCTGCGAGGCCTTTGGCGTTGCCGTCGAGATCAACTCGCGCCCGGAGCGGCTCGACCCCCCGAAGCGGTTGCTGCGTGTCGCTCACGAGATGGGGTGCCGATTCAGCATCGACACCGACGCCCACGCGCCGGGTCAGCTCGAGTGGCCGATCAACGGCTGCGAGCGCTCCGCACTCTGCGGCAACCAACCCGGGTCGATCGTCAATACACTCGACGCGGAGTCGCTACTGGACTGGACGCAAGACCACGCACGCCGTGGAGAGCGGGAGACGAGACTCGAACTCGCGACATCGACCTTGGAAGGGTCGCGCTCTAGCAACTGAGCTACTCCCGCTTGACACACGATTTGGAAGGAATGGTGTCAAACAACCATTGACCCATAAGGACTTTCGCGCACGGATGACCGAAGACACCAAAACCTCGGGGTGCTCGATACGAGCTGAATAACCGCCCTGGCGCGGGAGGGGCACCCCGTCCTGCGCCCTCCCTCCCCGCTGTCGAGACCAATCCCATAGGAGCGCCTTCGTAGGCTAAAGCTACACCTCCTCGCCTGGGGCGGCTCAGCAGAAGCGTCCCTGATGGCTGGCACTGCGAAATTCCGTACTCGCGAAGGATTTTGGCGGATCTGTCTGTCCAGGTCCGGGCTGAATTCCCGGGTGATTGGGCAGCAAAAGTGGTCTGCGATGCCGCGAGCGCCTTGGCTAGCGCGCCCAGTGCACCTGACACATTTGTTGCGTCCTTGTGTGACGATGGAGACAACCTGGGCCAGTGGCGAGGTTACGCCGATCAAGGCAAGGGCTTCGCGATCGGCTTTGATCGCGAAGCCCTTGCCTGCTCGCGCAACCCCAGGGCTTCCATTTGGTCCGACTGATGTACACGCGGGATGAACAGATCGGTCAACTTGAGACGGCACTGCGGGATAGCATTCCCATCGTCGCCAAATGGGGCGCTGATCCTCGAACAGCGCCGCCCGCGATCGATCAGCTGCTCTCGCTTGGAATCGGCTTCACGGTCGCAACCTGGTCCATCAAGAATCCGGCATTCAGGGATGAACGGGAATGGCGCCTGGTTCGCGTGGCCATATCAGGTCTCTGGGAGCCACAAGACAGGACGCGAACGATCAGGGGCATCGAGGTGCCCTACGAAGCAATGGCGCTGACCGATGCGTCTACCAGCTCGACTCCCATGACCGAGGTTGTCCTCGGACCGACCCAAGACACGTCCGACGAAGCCGCAATCCGCCAGTTGCTTGACCGCAACGGTTTCGAGGCTGTGCCGATTCGCCGGTCTGACATCCCGCTGCGCGGCTAGATCGGACCGGCGTACGCGCAGCCTCGAATGCCCGTCTCTGCGAGCCCTGCCTTGGTTGCCGGCCACTGGACCGACGGCGAGTATCAGTCGGACCTCGCCCAGGTCCTAACGTTGAACCTCGCAGCTGCCGAAGCCTAGTGCGTACGGGTGGGAGGGAGCATATCGCTCCCTCCCAATGCGTGGGATCGCTGGTTATGCCCCAGCCCGTTTGGACTAACCCCACAGGCCGAGGTTGGCGCCGCGCTGCAGAAACTGTTTCGCAGCCGCAATAACGCCGAATGCGCTCATCACGAGCATTAGCCACTCAACGAACATTTGCATCTCTTCATCACCTCCTCTTTCGTATGGACCCCGGTACATCACCAAGATGATCCAACGCCGCTCCGCGGCCAGCCGCCCAAGACGGGTACCCCGTGCCTACCCGTTTGGCGCCGCGAACGTGAACATGGGGCGATACGATCGTTGCATGCACCGGGAATCCCAACTCGCAAAAGCCCTGGCCACAGCCCTCTCGAGGCGCGGCCTAACGGTCGGTCCGCGCCGATTGGAGCGATGGACGGCGGACGGACTCGGTCCACTCCCCGATGCCACCTTCGGTGACCAGGTTGACCACTATTCAGTTCTAGCCGACCTCGCGCGGTCTGGACGGTATGCCGATCCGGTGGCGCTACGCTTGGCATCCCGCGGCCGGGCCTGCCCACGGCTGAGGAAAGCCCTACTGAGACGTATGGGCTTCGAGCCCACGAGCCAGCCCCCGGCCATCCCTGCGGTGGATGTGAGCGGCGACCTGTCGAGTGAGGCTGCGGCCGATCCCTTATTCGAATACGTCGAGGATCTTGCGCGGCTCGCCCGAACTCCGGCGGCCGATAGTCCGCCGCTCATGACAAAAACGATTGCCCTGTTCGAACAGAACGCGGCCCGCCACGCGTCACGGCTGAATGAGACCCCTGATCAAATCCTGCATTCGTGTTTCGTGAATATCGCATGGCAGATGGCTGGGGGCGATGTTTACAACGTCGAAGCGATGGCAGCGGTGGCCAACCTAGATCCCGCCGAACTCGGCGAGCCCCTGGGTGGTTTCATGGAGTCCGTACGCATTGACCCGGCGGCACGCGAGGAGATGTACCGGACAATGCCACTCCAGCGCATTGCGGACATCGCGTCGTGGATGCTGCGGTATGCACCTATTGTCCTCCACACCGCCGGGGTGGCGCAGTTCTCTGACGATGACATCGCAGAGTTGTGCACCATGTTCGCGCCATGGGCGGCGTACTTCTTCGGCATGATCGCCCCGCGCCTGACCGAGCTTGGACTCGATCCCGGCGCAGTGCCGGACGTTGTCTGGGACCTCGCAGGAGTGCCGCGAGACGTCGCCGGGCCCGCGGTCAACCTGACGGGTCGGAAGCTGGCGCCTGCCGGCAGCGATGATAAGCCAATTCATCAAGCCTGATCGCCAGCCAATGGCAACCACGATCTCTCAAGACTGCATATTCTGTACCGGCACCGGCCTTACCAAAGAGCACATCTTCCCGCGCTGGCTCGTCGACGTGCTGACACCCGCCGTCGTAGGAACGGAAATCAGTGTAGAGCGGACACGACAATGGGCCGATCGGGCGGAGCAGCAGCGATGGACAGCCCCAGACGTCGCGTCCGCCACTGCTCGCGTGGTTTGCGCGTCCTGCAACAGTGGGTGGATGAGTAGGCTCGAAAGCCGCGCGAAGCCCTTATTGAGGCCGATGATTCTTGGCAACCCCACAACCCTTGACCCTGCTGAACAAATAGCCCTGGCAGGGTGGACGGCCATGAAGGCGTACGTCCTCGAGTACGCAATGGGCGACGTTATCGTGGCGACGCCTGATGAGAGGCGAGCGCTTATGGATCACGGGTATCCGCGCGGTGCCGCACCGGTGCGGCTCGGAGCGGTTGAGCGCGACGGACTGCCCAACTCAGTGCGACGCGTCGTCTACAACGTCGGATCCAACGGCCTCCAACAAGGTCTGGCGGTTTGTACGACCTTCACCCTCGGCTGTGCGGTCCTCCAAGTGTGCCACGGCCTCGGAATAGCCATTGACTGGACAACAGCGAGCCGTCCAAATCCGGATCACTTGCCGCTGTATCCGCCGTGCGCCAGCGCCGCGTGGCCGCCGGCGCAAGTCTTAACGGCGGCCACGCTGCTTGACTGGGAGAGACCACTTCCGGCACCTGCTCCGGAGTGGCTCGCGCAGGGATAGCGCCTGGGAGACTAACTGCTTGTTCCCTGGGTCAACCAGTCGGGGTTGAACCGCCCGGCGGCCAGCAGCTTGCTCTGCAGGTCTTGCGCACGGTCTCTCACGCCGTTGCGGCCGCTTGCGTGAGCAACCTGCAACGCCTCCGCGATCGCCTCACGAGCGGCATAGACAGCCCAATTCTGTCTATCCATCCGCACGATCTCGGCTGGAGCTGCTCGACCTTCTCTGAGATCCAGAACCGCCGACGGGCGGCCGGGCGGGCAACCCTCGGAAGGGCGTACCTTTGTTCGATCCCAACCGCAGAGCCGCTGGAAATTGCCCGTGGGGTAACGGCGGCGGCCTGCATATGAAGGGGTGGCAGCCGAATGGCGAACGCTGTTCGGGTGATCTCCCCCTCATGGAGCGATCGTTTGACCGAGCAGCGCGGCCCAATCCCAAGCCTGACGGGTGAGGCGGGGCTGGCGCGCGCTCCTGAAATCGTACAACCAGTCCACGACAAGGAAGCTGCCGTCCCCGACGAGTGGCTCCGCGGCTTCGACGCCCAGAAGGTCGACGAGTACCAGGAGCGGCTCCGCGCCGATGCCGAGCTGCTCGTGGTCCTGCAGTTCGGCGGCTTCACCGGGCCTGCCTGGGACGAGCTGGCCACCACGTTCGCCGAGTACGGCTACCAGGTGGTGCGCGGCTGGCTGATCAGCGGGCACATCTACGTGCTTTGCGCTCAGCGCCGCATCGCCCTCGGCATCATGCTCGACGACCGGCGCCCAATCCCTCGCGACCACCAGATCGCCGACCTGACGCAGGACACCGTCAGCCTCGCCATCGAGAAGTTCCGCGAGAAGGTCCTCATCCCGCGAAAGTGGTCGCCCGCCGGTGGGGCCAGCCTCAAGACGTACTTCATCGGCCAGGCGCTCTTCCAGTTCGGCAACACCTTCCGGTACTGGGCGCTCGCCGAGCGCCGCCAGGATCGCGTCGCCGCCGGCGTCGGCTTCGACCTCACTACCCACCGCGCGTCCTCGGTCGTCGTTCCCGGTGAGCGTCTCGTCCAGCGCGAGCTCATCGGCCGGTTCGCTCACTACATGGACGAGCAGACGAAGGCCATCGTCCTCCTCACCGCCGAGGGCTACGAGCAGCCGGCGATCGCCGAGATGCTGGGCATGTCCACCCGCGCGGTCGAGGGCAAGTTGTACCGGTACCGGAAACGTTTGGAGGGTCGCGATGCCGTTGCATGACAACGTAAACAGCCTCATCGAGAGGTCGTCGATGGGTAGCCCGGTCGTGCGGCGTCTCCGCGCGAAGACCCCCCGCGATGTCGTGGCGGGCATCCTCGCCGCGGTGGCGAGGATCTCGTCGTGGGATGAACGACGCGACGTGCATAACAGTGGGTATGAACGTCATCACGCCGCACCACCAGCCGGTGGTGTGACAACCCGGGTGAGCGACGCGCACGCCCGAACTACTTCAAGAAAAGGAGGTGAATCACACATGCCGAAGCAGCAACCGCTCCGCCCTGGCAAGCCTGCGCCCATGTCGGGCATCTATCAGCGCCCCGACGGTGAGCAGGTCGTCTCAACTCAGGGACACCCGATGCCGCCCGGTCCCAAGGGGACCACGTACAAGCCGGTGAAGCCCGCCATCCACAAGGGCTAGCACCTCGGGCCCTCGCCCAACAGTGACGTGTCAGCGTCCAGGGCGGGGGCCCACTTTACATCAGCCGCCCATCAACCAGGCCTTGGTTCCGCTCCCGAGCTTCACCAGCGCCGCCCACGAACGCTTAGCCGACTTCACGTCCGACTCAGCCACCAGCAGGTACCGGCACTCAGCGTGCGTGCCGCCGTCGGCGGTGACGTAGTTAGCCCAGCGCTTGGCAGCTTCGCGCTTGCCAAGAACCTCCTCCGAGGTCATCTCGCCGAGCGCTTCGGAGCTACCTAAAGGTGCTCTCCAGGTCGCGGTCAGAGCGCAAATGAAAGGATTCACTAAGAGGCGTTAGCGATGCGATCCCTAGGCCACCGCCCTCTGCTTCCAACAAGGCCCTAATGATGCGAACCCTAGTGCCCTCGGATACCTGACCATCCTCAGAGCTGCGCAACACGATCGTGGAGCCTGACGCTAGGACGGACGAGTGGATCACCACTCCGTCCCAACTACGGGGTCCGCGCCGTGACCCGATGTCGACCTCGATGTCGCCGTAAGCCGACACTACCGGCTCCGACGTGTCAGTCCCCTCGCGCGCAGCAACATCTGTCGCGCTGTCGAGAAACACCCAATACTCGGGACACAACTGTCGAACTGGGCAGAAGGAGCATCGCTCGACACCTGGTCGTGCCTCCGGAGGCCGTGCGCGAATAGCGTCACGAGCGGCGCCCGTTCTATCGGTGAGGGACACGGCGAAGCCATCGAGCTGAGCGCTAGTCAGCGGCGGGACATCCAGGTCCGCTCCGGGATACCGCAGTTGCAAACGCGTCGCGCTCGTCCGGCCCGGGTTGGATTCCGCGTCCTCGCGCCATAGGAGGCTGTAGACCAAGATTTGCTCCACATGCGCCTCCGATTCGGCGCCTGTCTTGTAATCAACAATTTCACAGCCGCTGGCGGTCACGGTAAGCAGGTCGACGCGGCCGGTCCATCCAAGGCCGATGGACCGTAACGCTACCTCCGCGTGCGAACCCACGGACAGGTCGGTGCGCTCCGCTCGGTCCTGCGATCTCGGTACCGTCCCCGATCCGGCCGCCGGGAAAATCTCCGTCCGCGATAGCAGATCCTGAACCTGTCCGCGCATCAGGGGAATCCGGTTGACAAGGCTGGTCCGCACCGCCGGCAGTTGCGCGACGGCCCTTGGGTTGTCCGTCAGTACCTTGAGCCTTGCTTCCATCATCTCTCCGATGACAGCAGAGTAGCCGCCCAACGCTTTTAGTACGCCGAAAGCGTCCTCGGTCCGCAGCGAGCTACATCCGTTGGACACGAGCGCACCGACCAACTGTTCGAGCGTATCGTGAACGATGTCCCCACAAAGCGCGGCAAGATGGACGCTGGGTGGATAGCCGGAGCGCCTCCACAGAGCTGGGTACCGTGCACGCCGCAATGCCCAGCGCCGAGGGCACTCCTCGATTTCCTTGAGACTCGCGTAACTCATGAGCGCCGGTTCCTCGGGCCAGTATCCGTCGCTATCAGCGACACCAGTTTCGAGCAGATCTCCGCCGTCCATCAATTCAGCGCGTTGCGAACCATGAGAGTTGCCTGAGGCAGGTTCCTTGAAACCAACAACTCATCAATAGGCACCACACGCGTCGAACCGTATTCGGCGGCATCGCGCAGTTCGCTCGTACCCAAGTAGCCCGGGGTAAGGGGCCCGTGAATGGCAACAATCAGCTCACGAGAGCCTGTCCTAACGAGAATTGGCGCTTCGATTCGCCCGATCCCGGGCACGTCGAATGGCACTCTGCGGTCTACCCGCACGCCTTCCATACCTAGCCTTAACACGTCATGAAATAGCCGATCCTCGGCCTGAGACACGCGTTCCGGTGTCAGGCCCGGATCATCGCCGAATAGCAGGTACCGAAGAAGCGTCGCACCCACATGTCGGTCGAGAAGTTCATGTTCAAATCGGTTCCCGAATCGCCTGAGGCAGCGGTAGCAGGAGCGGTCGCAGTTCGCCGGACAGTCCTCCAAAATCCGAAGTGCTCCGTCGTACAGCGAGCGGCCCATTTCCCCTATTCGCCGAGTGAAACCAGCACCGCCGGGAAGAGTGTCGTAGAGGTAGATTTCCGCCTCTCCGCCCGCTCCGCCGCCTTCCGTCAGTGCTGGCCGATGCTCGGCCTGAATCTCGTCCGTCGCGATACCTAAGGCGCGCGTCGACGCAATGGTTAGCGCCTCGCAAAGAGTGCGCAAGGCTACGTCATTCGAGAGATATCCAGGTCGCAGCACCAGTGGTCGCTGCACCGTCATTGAGACCAACAAGATGTCGCTGAAAAAGTCTGTGCCCAATACGAGGCCACGCGTAGAGCCCCCACCAGGGCACTCGGGGTTCCGCCGGTCAGGATATGGCTTCGTGTGCGGCGCAGACACGTGCCCCACCGGATTTGCAGTTGGCTCGATCAGACCGCACCTCGTGCAATACGAATACCCTTCCTGTCGCGGACCTGTGTTGCTGACCAGGAGTCGATCGTGTCGGTAGTGGTGCCGGAGACCGTCTGCGACTTGGGTCCATTCGCCTCCCTCCGACGGACCCGAAGCGACCAACTTGGCCCTCGTAGCGTAACTCGTTGCGGGGGCATCATCCGGAGAAGTCCCCTCCGGGAGCGAATAAGGATGCGCGAAGCCTGGAGGGCGAACCCAGTTCTTGGCTTCTCCGAACGTTGCGATTCCCTTGCATGCAGGACAGTTTTGCGTGTCGCCAGCGTGCGCGCTCTCGTGCGGCACAGTCCGAGCGAAATGGCACACAGAGCACTCGAAATACCAGCGCCGATTCATCCATGCCTCTCGACGGTCGGAGGAAATTGGTGAGTAAAGTGCTCCTGACGTCCAAAGCTTGCCGTCGATCCATACCTCTTTACCCGGGGCATACTGCGTAAGCGCTGTTGCTAGTCCCTGCGAGGGTGCATATTGATAGGCGTGGCGATAGCCGGTAGACCGCTCGATGTCGAACACATGAAACGCAACCACGTCCGTCGGAAACGCGTACCTCGGCAGCGCTCCCTTGTACAAGAGTCGGTCGAGAAGGAACGTGTTCGCACGGGACGGATCTTGCCGTTCCTCGCCTGTCTCAGGCACCTGCTCGTCGCGCTCAGCGGGATCTTCAACTGGCGGATCGCCTGGAGAAGGAGCTTCGTTCGCCTCGCCCTCGTTACCCAATGCTTCATCCACGGCTGCCAAAGTTCCGGAGACGAAGCTCTCTAATAGACGCTTACGCTCTGGGGCGGCCAGTTGTCCAGGGATCCAATCGTCAAGCTCCGCCCTCAGTTGAGGTTCCTCCGACCGCATCCACGCCTCGAATCCACGTCGACTAAGCGGCGATTCAGCATCTAAGAAGTCCTTCACCTTGCCTAACACCTCAAACAGGTAGGCGGACTGTGCGTCGGGCCTGATGTCGGGCAATTGAGTCTGGTGGTATCGCTGCAGAAGAAAGGCCGTGACATGACGCTTGACTATCTCCTCGTTATCAAGCGTCAAGAAAGGGTCGTCCACCGCGCCGCTAATCATTCCGTCCGGCTCGCGGAAGTAGTGCTCATCGTGCGTGTCTGAACTACCGAAAGCGACGACCGTGGCTACCGAGTTTCCACGGCGTCCAGCACGGCCTGACCTCTGTTGATAGTTAGCTCTACCGGGCGGCATGTTTCTAAGCGCCACTCCGGAGAGGGCGCCGATATCAATGCCCACCTCCATCGTGGTGGTGCACGACAGAACGTCAATCGCGAACCGATCCTCTCCGGCTGACCCTGGCCCAAGGTCGATGTCCTGGAACAACAACTCGTGTTCCTCGGCCTTGGAAAACACCTCTGCCGGGTTTGCCGCGCTCAGCTGTGCCGTGTGCTCAGCGGCGATGACGGACATTGGCGGCCTCGGCGGGATCTCCAGGGCTCTCCGTGTACTTCCCCGGTAGTAGCCCTTGCGCGCGGAAAAAACTGGATCCGCATCAGGGTCGATAGCCTCGACGGTGTCTCGGCCACAGCTAACGCAACGCGATGGGCCAGGAAACGGGCGCTGCGTGGCCCGGCATACTAAGCACGTCGCCCATCCATCCGCCACGTCCAGAGTCAGGTTTCGGGCCAGCATGCGGTGCTTTCGGTCAGGCGTTACCTCGCAAAAGGAGCGTAAGAGGGGCGGCAGCCACGTGCGCTCGAAGTCCCGCTTGATGCCACAAGCATCGAGCCACCTGCCGAGGTGGGTGAACTTCCCTGAGTGCGGGCCCACGCCCCGGGGAACGAGCCACCAGTTGGGTGGACTCATCCATGTAAACCACACGCCTGGATCCGACCATTCGTTGAGCCAGTAGCGCACAAGCGCCAACTTCTGCGCCGAGGTCTGCGCTTGCGACCCCAACTGCGGTAGCTCAGTGACTAGACGGTCGCGGATACTCGTGCGCTCCGCCAGCGACCCCAACGCCAGCGCCTGGAGCCCGTAGTACCTCTCTAACAGTGCGTCATTCAGCGCTCGTCTGAGGGACTCGGGGGGTGGCTGGTTGGCCACCGTCATCATTAGTCGAAGCATCACAGCCGGCAGCGCGGGGTCGCCGTCCCTGAGTATTTCCTCTACATCGCGCTGCGCTTGAAGAGACTCACCTGCCCTTAGCTCCGGCCGCAGCCTTACCCTGAGCCGCACGGCCCCGACCAATAACGCCAGATATACATGTTCGAGGCTCAACTCCGCCACCATGTTTTGGTCCTCGACGCTCTGCAGATCCCGCATCCCCACGACGATTAGCGGACGCAGCACGTCTCGCATGGAGTACTTCTGTAGGTTTGGCGCAAGTCGAGCAGCGATTTGGCGGGAGTCCGAAAAGGTTAGGACCTTGCGCCCACGCAATGGCGCAAAGTCTGTCCTTGGTTGACTAGGCGATTGAACCTGCAACTGACGCGTAATTAGCGCCTGGAATGGCTCATCGCCCTTAGTTTGATGATCCTGTACGGAAGTACGGTTGAAGCCAGCGGCCAAGCCGCAGACACCACAAGGCCGAAACTCTCCGGGATGGTCGTCGTTACGAGGTGGCACCGCCGGGGCCCGGCCAAGTCGCAGAAACACCTGGCGGTTCCGCTCCCCCAGCGCTCTCGGATTCAACCGCCCCGTAATCAGATCCAGCTCGGCCGGCTCGACGTGATCGCGAAGGGGATCCTCCAGACAGAGGTCGAGGGGCTCTAACTCGTCCGCAGACCTGCCTGAGGAAGCAAAGGCGCGCCCGCGTTCAGCCCACAGGTACTGGGGGGTGGCGAGATCGTCTGTGTAGGCTCTGGCGTAAGCGGAACCGCACTGGCGGCACGTGTAGAGCTCAAACACGCGCGCGCCACACGTGCACACGTCCCGCGGCTGCGCGAAGAGCATGCCAACAGGTCCCCCCCGCTCCTCCTCCTGAAGGCCCGTACACGCTCGGTCTAGACACGCCCAAAGACCGGCTAGACCACGAAACATGCTATGGACACGACAAGGCAGTAGGCCCGGTTCCGAATCGGATCTGCGCGCCACACTGCCCAACGCGACTAATACGGTCAATGCGACGTCAACACTCTCGGACCGGGGCGTTTCAAACACGTCTCCGGCGAGTGCGGCAAGCGGAAGTGCCTGCCGCATCGTGAGATTTACCAATCGAGACATCGGGGGGAACTCAGCCAGTGCGTCATGAAGGGCGCGTTCGACGGGACCTTCCTCGCTCACGCCGCGATAACGCAGGAGGGGAGCAACGGTCTCAAGCCTTTCGCTATTAGTGGTTGCGTCATAGAAAGAGCTCAACGAAATGGCTGCGAGTACTGTGGCGTCTGCCGCGGAGCCCTTTCCAGAATCGGGTCGCAAAGCCAGTTCCCCACCGATGGTCTCGAAATCCGCTGGCTGTTTACCTGAAAGCTCCGCAGCAAACACCTTGGCACGTGCGTCATCTGTGAAGCTCGCGCTGGTACATATCACCTGCACCCGATCGGGGGTCAACCCGAGTCGTGCCCGCAGGCGGCGGAGCAGTAGCCCAACCTCAGCGCCGGCCGCCCCTCGATACAGATGTGCCTCGTCTACTACCAGCACAAACGTGTCATCCGGATGTCTTGCGAGCCAATCTCGCGTCGCATCGAAGATGGGACGCTCTAAAGGTCGCATCAACATGTACTCCAGCATGGAGTAGTTGGTAATCAGCACATCCGGAGGCGATTCCAACACTTCATGTCTGGTGAGCAATTCGGAGTCCTCCGGAAGCGTGACCGCGCGGACAAAGCGTCCTTGCGGACCCTGCCACCGACTCCCCTTCGTTCCGTACCACGCACGCAGGTCAGCCTTCGCGGGCCACTTGCCCTTCGCTCTCAAGTGGCTAATCAGCCTTTGAGCTCGGTCGAATTCAGTCGACTCGCTGTCAGCCGCTGTCTCCAGAAGGTCAAGGTAGAACCGCTCAATCGGCAGCAGCCGCTCCTGGTCGCGCTTTGCCGTGCGGACCCCTGGGTAAAGCGTTCGGCTTGTATAGCGTGCAAAGCGTGCAGGTCTACCGCCCCACGCAGTGAACTTGGCCACCATCCGTGGATCGCCCATCATGAGGCGCAGACGGCCGAGTTGATCGTTGACCAAGGCGTTCATTGGGTACAGCAGGATCGCGCGTACACCTGGCATTCCGAACGACTCGGGGCGGTCTCTGGCTTCAACCGCCAGCTTGCCCAGTATCGGGAGGAGAAACGCCTCCGTCTTGCCGGATCCCGTACCAGTGGTCACGACCAAACTGCGCTTCCCGCGGAGTGACGACCTCAGAGCTGCGGCTTGATGGCTGTACGGGGGGTCGAATATGAGCGGGCCATTTTCCGCATCGCTAGCCGACATCGCCTCAAATAAATCCGTTGCAGCTGAGGGAAGCTCAAGATCACGGAAAGCCTTGCCTGGTACGTACCGCGGCGTGCTCTCTAAGTACGGAACCTGGTACGTGACACCTTCCTCATCAAGCAGGCGTTTCCGTTGCTGTACAAGAGTAGGGGCGCCAATATGGTAAGCGGCCTCAATGTATTCTCGTAGCGCCTCACGGATCTCCCCAATGGTCTCGGTGATCGTTGTCTGACTAGCCATCACCGCGCACCCCACCGCTCGGAACCTCATCCACCTGGAGCCAAAGCGACTGCGCAGCAAACTTCATTTCCTGCTCCACCTCGTTGGCGTCCATCTCGTACGCAAGCAGCGACGAGCTTCTTCCGCGCTCAAGTACTGCACCAAATAGATCCCAGCGGCGCTGGAGCCATCTGGGTAGGGGCGTCTGAACCTCGAGGACGACACGGTGGTCGTCACCGCCGGCAGGGCGCACCGTCAACCGCTGCGGATGACCCGCCAAGCTGTCCTTCGCCGCCGCTAAGCGCCACGCCTCATCACAGCCACGTCCCATATCCGGATCCAAAGGCAGGTCAACGAGTCCTCCCACGCGTCCGCCAGAAATCGCCGCATAGCACCATAGGTCTGAGCCAAACTCCTGCGGTCGTCGGGCGACAAATCTACCATTGTCGCGAGGCTCGGGAACGCGCCATCGACCAACGTAGTAGTCGATGGGCCTACTGACGTCGAGTATCCGCACACCGGGGACATCGTCACAGCCGCCGGCCGCCACCAACTTAGCGTCGTACATCGCCTGGCACGCAGCGGCCGCACCGGGCCGCGGTGCGCGAAGCCACCAATCTTCTGGTATCTCGACCAACCCATAATCAGCCAAGAGGGCGGCCAAGTCTTCGCCGGGCCTTGGGCCAATGCGCCTTGTATGGCCTCTGTACTCCACATAACGCCAAAGTCCTTCGCCGACCAGCGGCACCGAGTCCGGACGGACTCCAATCAGCACGCATCCACCGCCGCCGCGCTTAACAAATCCAGGCGGCCCGAGATACAACTCCCTAGCAATTGTCCGCTCGGGTCGACCGTTGTATTCAAGCAAGTCACCATAGCCGACGAGTGCATCTAAGGTCTCTTGGACCCGTTGCTTCAAACCCTCGCGCTCTTCAACTAGATCCCCCAGCAGACCCTCAACTTCATTGAGGAGTGCCAGCGGGCGGACAGGGCATCGTAACGAGGCCGCCCGCCGTATCGCGGCCGCGTAAACTTCGCCGGACGAGATTGGGAAGGCATCGGACGATAGCCCGAGCCCTTCCACACATAGCCGCGCTGCGGCTGAGCGCTCCACGACCTCTAGAACCACGGAAAGCCCCTATACGGGAAGCTCGTTGCGGTGTCGAGGGATGTTCGGTGGCAGGCGAGAACGAGGAAGCGAGCTGTGCGAACCAATACCGGAAATTCCAACGCTAACGTGAGGGCACGTGTCACGCCGTCGCCCGCCCAACCAAGGGCAGTGTCAGGCCGACTCGCAAGACGCAGAACGAAACTCGCCAACCAATCGGCGTTCGACATCACCTCGCGGCGGGCGTGGATGTCTTTAAGCACCCGGGCGAGAGCATCAATTCGTGGCCCTACGCCTCCTTCGGCCAACGCAGTCGCGCGCCGCCTGAGCCCGTCGTCGACCAGGGACGAGACCCCGGCGAGCGAGACAAGCCTATTCAATTCGGATACCGTCTCCGGTTGCTCGTCTTCAACTCTACGTTCAAACGTACCCCAGTTTGGGCCGCCGATACTCGATGCAACCGTGATCGCCAGCCACCTAAGCGTGGCGTCTCGCTGGTGGTAGGCTAGTACATTCCCCGGCAACTGGGCGCTGGCCCACAAACGAGACACACTCATCCAGTCAACCAAGGCTTGCGCAGATCGTGGCTTGGTCGCCAAGGCGGGGGGCTGTCTCAGTGCACCCAACTCTGTCAGGCGTCGGACCGTGGGTGCCAGAACGATGCTCGTCTGGCATTGGGCCTCCTGAGCGATGAGAAGGCCCCCGGTCCCGGACCTGTACGTGTTCTGCTTATCCAGTTGCACCGCGACCCCCACATCAGGGCGCCGAAATGAGTACGACGTGACCACCGGGTCCGCAGCCTCGAGATTATCCACCAACCGGGCGAAGTCACCATTGTGGTCCGATCCGACTGCCCATCGCAGCGGACTAAATTCGCGCTCAGCGCGTTGCACCGCGAGTCCGAAGTCCGGATGGCTTACCTGAATAATGCAGGCAGCTGCCTCATCGACGTACCGCGATACTTGGTCGACCTCTCGAAACCCTTGGTCGAACGCCCGGCGCCATGTCTGCGAGCTGATGGGTAGGGTGAGCGCACCAATCTGCCGCTCCACCAGAGTACGACCTTTGTTTCCCTCGAGACTCACACGCAACTTGACACCTGCGCCTGGTGGGCCCAGAACGGAGACCGTCGCGTCTCCCTGCCACAGCTCACTCAGGCTCGCCCCGTAAGGGAGGACCATCAACAGCATCGGGTATCGACTCGATCCCAGCTCGCTGCTCGCAGCTGCCTCACGGACACTCATCGTTAGTGATCCTTCGACGACACGGCCACCGCCAGCGCGCGGGCGCACGACTACACGCATCTCGTTCCGACCTACGTCAAGATCCCGAATCGTGGCGTAGCCTACGCGTCGGCCGCCCTCAGCTTGACCAACGTGCACAGAGGCAGCCGGACCTCCGTTGAGGCTGAGCTCGAACGTATCCACGTCCAAGCTTGAGGAGATTCGAATCAGAGGTTCGTCCCCGACGAGGAATTCCGCCCCGCCCTCGCCATCCCACTCAGCGGGCGCCGGACCAATCGGCATAAGGTCGAGATCGCGAACAACGGTAAGCCCCAACGCTGTTAGTTGGGCAGCACCATCGTCGTCGACGCGCGCAGGAACATCTAGCGTGTAGGCGTAGACCCCAGCGCATGCAACCTCGGTGGCTCGGAGCCCTATGAGCGATGGGTCAATGGGGGATGTAGCAAGCAGCAAGTACGAGCGTCCTGGACGCACAGTCTTGCCGCGCACCTCTTTGACAACATCCCTTTCGACGTTGCCAAACACCCAGGTCGGGCCCGGAGATAGAGCGCATTCCTCGGCCAAGACGTGGTTGATGGCCTCCGTTCCGTTCTCGAGTTCGAGCAACGCGACACCTCTTGCCGGCCATGCCTCAAGGACGCGCTGCTGCTCCGGGTACAAAAGTTGCCCTCGGGCCAACGGTGGGCCTTCGCTCCCCGCCACCCGACATCGACAAGACTGGAGCGCCTCCTCCAAACCAGGATAGATCTGAAGCAGGTCGGTCAAGTCTGGGAGAGCCAAGGCAACCCGCAGGCTTCCGTTCGGGCCGCGTTGGACCATGAGATTAGGGAGTCGGGCTCCTGACAGCCGCTCTTTCGGCGATCTAATGCCAGAAGGGATTCCCCTAGATGGCCGGCGCAATCCGCGAATACGGAGATCGTTCGCGCCTCTACGAGCGTCCCTCAACCATTGCCGTGCTTGTCTATGCTTCTCGAGGTCCGCCACGATGCGGGTAAGCGTTGACCGAAGGAGCAGCTCTGAAGTCTCATGCTCGCCCAGGAGCAGCGCTGCTGCAACCAGCCCGAGCAGAGCTCTATTCTCTGCGAACTTTTGGAAACGTTTCGACCCCCCGTGAGCTCTTGATGCGATCAAGTTCCCTAACGCGATCGGGTTGGTCCTGACCTCCGACGTTAACGAGTAGCGCAGTTCGAATAGGAGTCGGGCCAGTTGCGTCTGCAAGTCTGTGGGCAAAACCGCGTGAGTGATCGGCCACGAGATGATGGTGAACCACTCAGCCCACGCGCCGGCCGGTAGCGCTCCACCAAAACTAGCTGCGAATCTCTGAAATGCACTCCTCACAAGCGCGCGGTCACCGAACACCGACCACCCCGGCGTCTCACTGGCAAACGTCTGCCAGTATTCCTCGCCTTCGTATCGGTACCCGACCTCTGTAGCGTAGACGACCAGCGGTAGCCAGTGTTGAGTCGTCAGCTTGTTCGACGCAACAGTTGCACGGAGGAATGTGGCAACTTCTGCAATGGCTTCCGCACCTAGGTCGTGTTCCAGCGCATATATTGGCTGGCCCTGTCTCCGTACCTTGAGGGAATCGAAGTGTTGCTCAAGCTCGGCCGATATCTGAGCAAGGTCGCGGTACACCATGCTTGCTCAGCCGAGGGGCGGAAGGCTATGCCCCACGCGTCCCTACCCTCGCTTTGGCTGCTGCATCTGCGACCAAGCGCCACTCAAGCAGAGGTGCCAGATCGCGCGCGTCCCAATCGCTAAAGGAGGAGTCTCTCAACGCGCGCGGCAGCATCCAGCGGCTTGTGGCGAGCTCGCCGATCTGTGCCACCGTCTTCAGGGACCCGTACAGCGGCCGATGTGATTCGCCACGCAGAATTCTCCCGGCATTGTCAGCGACATTGCAAAGAAATACCTCTCGATTGATGCCGTGCCGAAGCATGTCTGCGTCGAACCCAAGAAGATCTAACGTTGCGCGTATGGTGCGCATACGCCAATTCGGTCCGTCGCCATACTCGTAGCCATATGCGTATGGATGACGTCTAAGTTTCAGGTACTTTCTCATATCCTCAAACAATTCTTGACCAACGTGGAAATGGCCCCAGCCGCCGGTAAAACCAATCGGCGAGAAGTAGCTCACGCCGTCAAGGCGCAGACGATTGTAAATTGATGATCTGCCTAAAGAGGAACTCGTCGTTACCGCAACCAAGCGCGCCTTCTTGTGCTGCCCGGATATGAGCCCTTCGGAGTCGCCGTAACGGTCGCGGAAATGTTTGACCACCTCATGCGACCGTACGAGGCACGCCACCATCTTGCCACCTAACAGCATGTTGTAAGGAGGGACCGCACCCAATACAAAGGCGTCCATGATATTGACCAGTCTCTGCTCCCTTTGCTCCGAGTTCCAGCCAATCAACGCGTCCCGCGCACGTAGATTGAAGGAGGGATCGCCGAGCGCGATTAGCCCCATTAGTTTTTGGTTGCTACGGTCCCAAACCAGGAAGCGCATGCGCCGGCCGTAGCCCCGAGAGACCGGCACACTCCAAAGAAGGCTGGCAAGACGGAAGAGGTCGGCTTCATCTGTTCCGGAGCGCACTAGTTGGAGCCGCGGCTCGATCGCCTCGGGGCGCACGTCCCGACCATCCGCAAACGCCCCCAGCAGGGAACGTCCGCGGGCTTCGAGAAAGGCTTCGTCCGCCTGGAGCCGCTCAACTCTTTGTGCGGCGTGTAGGGCGCGTATGGAATCTTTGCTTTGCGACACCGGGCTGAGAGAGCCGTCGCGCCTTGTTTCGAACCCGAGGAGAAGGAGGTGCCGCTGGAGCTTCGATCGGATGCGCCGCTCGAGCACGACTGTCGGGCTGAGCACGCGCGTCGGCCGCCGTGTCACTTGCAGTCCGAACTCTGAGAGATGGAGCATTCGATGCCGCGACTCACCTTTCTCCTTTACCGAGACCTGATGCGGTGTAGGTTAACGTAGGTTGAGAACGAATTTGAACCAACCTCGTCGTGCGCGCCTTGAATGCACGGTCTCGGACTGTCACTCCTCTCGGGCGCCGACAAGCGAGCAATCGGTCTAACGCTCGGTTGTCAGCATCCGCATCACCGCCTCGTAGCCGTCGGCAGCGTTTAAGTGGGCGTAGACCTGCTCGATCATCCGCAGTCCGCTGTGACCGAGCAGCCGCGCGGGCTGGTCGAACTCGTACGCAATACCGAGGGCGTACGCTTGAAGGCCCAAACGCAGAAGACGGCCATCGCCAGCATAGGAGTGCTGCGGGTCAAGGATCGTCAGGGTTGCCAGATCGTCAGCAGTCAGGGTGACTCTCCGGAACCGTTCGGATCGTGTTCCGGCCAGCCCGACCACCCAGCTCGACGCGCCATTGCCCTCGACGGTTTCGACGCGCATCGGCTCGTTGAATAGCGAGCCGGTGAGGATCTGACCCGGGTTGATCGCTGTAGAGCTTGTCAAGCGGTGGCCGCAGTGCGCCCGAATTCAGCGCAGGCCACCAAGGACGGCTGAGCTTGCTGGACTGGGGACGTCATGGCGGCCCGGCAAGGTGAAAGTATCGAGGGGAGCTCGGTGATCACAACAGTCAGCGTAGCGTCTTCGAGGACACCTGTCTGTCGCTGGATGGTCCCTGGATCTCCGCTAACGCGGTCGCGTCGCCGCGCGACTCGGGACATGGACGGACTACCCCAGGACGCCTACGGGCAGCTCTTAGCAGCCGGTTAACCGACGCGGCGCCACCACTCCGGCTCATCAGCGTCCGTCGCTCCATCCGCTGAGGGGTCGGAGGAGGCGGTGGGAACAGGGGCCGCGGCGTCCACCGAAACCCACCGGGCGCCCGTGAACCACTGCGCCCCATCCGGTGACCAAAGGGCTCCGAGGGGCGCGACTGCACAGCCGTCTCGCCACCCGTAGCCGTCCCACCAATGGCGACCGTCGGGTGCCAGTGTGATGCTCGGGGGTTGCACCGGTGGAACGCCGGCTCGCATGGTCGCCGGGCTCGTCACATAGATGCGCAACCGACGGTCAGCTACGGCGACGAACCAAGCCAATAGCCAGCCCACGCCGGTCCAACCCAATAGGAGGTTGACGGATAAGGTCAGCGGAGCCGCGCCGCGGTGCCTGGCCACGGCGAGCAGGGTCGGTGCGAAGTACACGGCCGCCGCGGCGATCAGAGCCCATGCGACCTCGGCTCCGGCTGGGTCTGAAGGGCTCGGTACTGCGATCATGATGTGATATTACACTGATGTGTGTGTTCGCATCAACCACTGGTATCGAGCTCTTGTGTCCGATGGCGATACAGCCTCCCGGTTAAGAGGGTGATGAGATGCAACGCCCGCCGCTACCACGCTACCCCTCGATGCCGCCGACGCTACTTCTCAGCTTTCCCACTGGACATCGGAGGGACATTCGTATGATTATTCCTAGGGCCATGAAGGGAATGGGCACAAGACCGAAGGGTCTGGAAGGCTGCCTCGTGCTGGCCACCACGCTGGCCCTCGCAGGATGTGGCGCGCCCGCTTCGGCGAGCGCCACGAGTGCCCAAACCCGCACCGCCACGCCCTCCCCGAGTGCCGACCCCGCCAACGCAGCGGTTCTTGCCGCCTACAGCAGCGCCACCCAGGCGTTCGTCCACGCAGGGGTAACGATGAACCCGAACGACCCGCTGCTGCCCGCGACGATGACTGGGCAGGAGTTGTCAACGGTGAAGAAGAACCTAATCATCGACCGTGCTGGCGGGATAGTCGCCCGCGGAGACATCACATCGATGCATGCGCATGTGGTGTCGAACGACGGCAGCACAGCCGTAGTGCGGGATTGCGTTTACAGCGCCTTGCTGCTCTTTGACGCCAGGACCGGAGCCTCCGCGCCCGGCTCTGCTAACGGGGCACAGAACGTAGGAATCACCGCCACCCTTGTGTACATCGACGGAGCTTGGAAGGAATCGACTCAGGATGGGAAGTTTGGATCATGCCCCGTCGGCTACTAACGTCGCTCGCGCTTACGCTAATTAGTTTGGCAGCCAGCATTGCCTATGCGCGACCCGTTTCCGCCGACGGTGTGCCGTCCAGCGGCACGGGTAACGCCCTTGCTCAGGGAGTTACGTCGGGAGCGAACGTCTACGGAAGCGACGTCACGGTCAACGCCGGGCTCACAGAGGGCACGGGCAGCCACAACGGTGGCGCGACCGTCACGACCGGCGGCGGTGTCACATGCAGCTCACAAGCAATCGACGGCGAGTCGGCTACCAACCTTATCAATACGAACAACTCGACCAGCATCACCATAAACGGGGTTCCCGGTGCGGGCACCTGGTACCTGATCACCTGCCCCGGAACAACGCCATCGCTCGTCTTCGAGGGGGCGTCAGCGGGACAAGCGGTTGCGCCGCTGGCCCAGCCCGCGGCCCTTGCTCAGCAGGCCTTGGCGACCATGCACCTTCCCGCGCCCCGCGTCGGGATGTCCCCTCCGAATACGGCGGAGGTGGTCAACTTCCAGGACTGGCTGTGGGTTGCGACCTCGATGTGGCATCCCATCTCGGCCACGGCGTCGGCGGGGCCCGTGGCAGCGACCGCAACGGCCACTCCGCAGCGAGTCGTTTACGACATGGGGGACGGCAGCCAGGTGGTGTGCAGCGGTCCGGGCACGCCGTACAACGCAGCGGCCGCACCCGGCGACCAGTCGACGAACTGCAGCTACAGCTACGCGAGCAGTTCGGCCGGCCAGCCGAACAACATGTACACCGCGTCCGCAACCATCTACTGGCACGTGACCTGGATCGCGGTCGGCGCGTTCGGCGGCGGTGATCTCGGCGAGATACCGGGCGACATCGCCACCACGCAGGTTGCCGTCGATGAAGTGCAGGCCCTCAACACGGCGTCGCGGTAACCGTCGTGCCAGTGACCAGCGCACCGCCCCGCCGCTTCCCCGGACGCGTGGGTGGCAACGGTGCGCGTCGGCCCGAGCCCCTGCGGCCGCCATCGATCGAACGCCGTCGCAGAACGACGGCCGCCATCGTCGCCGTCCTCTGCATCGCCGGCGGTGCTCTCGCCGGCGTGATCGCATTCAAGGCCGGCAGCGCCCGCCAGTCCGTGCTCGCCGCCACGCAGAATCTCGGCGCCGGACACATCCTCACGGCAGGCGACCTGCGTGTCGTCGACGTGTCGACCGATGGCGGCCTCAACCTCGTCCTCGCCAGCGCCGAGGCTTCGATCCTCGGTCACCCGTTGGCAGTCCCCATCGCCAGCGGCGCACCGGTGGTGAATAGCGAGGTCGGCTCTCCAGCCGCCACCGGCCCCGGTCAGGCGGTTGTGGGTGTTCTCTGCAAGGCAGGCCAGTTCCCACCGTCCCTCGCGCCGGGCGACACCGTGGAGATCATCGACACCGGTGTCGGCGGATCGGCGGGTGCCGCGAATTCCGGTTCCACATCAGGTTCGGGTACGGGCGGGACCCCGGTCGGGTTGCTCACCGCCACGGTGCTCGGCGTCGACACGCCCACGGACACGGCGACCGTCGGCACCATCGTTTCACTGCGCGTCTCGACCGGTGATGCCCCCTCGGTGGCCCGTGCCGCCGCGGCCGGGCGCATCAGTCTGATCCTCATTCCCCCGGGCGGCTGAGGCGATGGCGGTCGTGGCCATGACCTCGGTCAAGGGGGCACCTGGGGTGACCACGGCAGCCCTTGCCCTCACCAGCGCATGGCCAGTCCACCGTCGAGCGGTCCTGGTCGAGGCCGACCCGGCCGGAGGTGACATTGCGGCCCGATTCGGGATATCCCCGGATCCTGGACTGGCAAGTCTGGCGACCGGTCTCCGGCACGAGCGCTCGTCGGGCACATCAGGGACGCTGACGCAGCATGCTCAGGAGCTTCCGGGCGGTGTGCGGGTGCTCGTCGAACCGGTCTCCCGCACAGAGGCGCGATCAGCCCTGGAGATCGTGGCCGACTCGCTGTCCGGACTCGCCGAGGCGGAGAGCGTGGACCTCATCGTGGATTGCGGCCGGTTGGAGACGGGAGATCACGTCTCCCCCACGCTCGAGTCCGGCGCCCGCACCACCGTCCCTCCGATTGCCCGACTTCTGATGCACGCCGACCTGATCCTCCTGATCACCGTCGGTGAGCTCGCCGATCTCAGTCACGTCCAAACGCTGCTCCCCCTGCTGCAGACCCGCCACGCCGGCCTCAGCATCCTTGTGCGGTCTCCTCAGGTGTGGACCAACGAGGAGATCGAACGCGAGCTGGAGGTTGACGTCGTCGGAGGGCTACCGTTTGATGCCGTCTCCGCTGACGTTCTCGCAGGTCGTCAGCACAGCCGCCGGGCGGCACGGCTCCCGTTGTTCCGGGCGGCGACCGCCATCGCCGACCGCGTCGTCAGTCAGCTCGAGGGCGCCGCCGGTCACGTCGCTCGCCATACCGTGGACGCCAGCAACGGCACGCCCCTCCTCACCGCCGAGGTCGCTGGGCCATGACCAGGCGCGAGCTGACCAGACGGGCTGCGGACGACGTCTCGGCGCAGCTGGCCAGCTGGGCTCGGGAGGGCGGTGACAGCGCCCCCACCGACGAGTCGATGGCGCTCGCACGGCGCCTGGTGGACGAGTGGTTGGCGGCACACGCCCGCGCCGCGATCCGCGACGGCGGCGAGCGCCTCTCTGCCGACGATGAGACCGCGCTGGCCGCGTCGGTCCTCGACCACATCTTCGGGCTCGGCGACCTGCAGCCGTATCTCGACGACCCCCGCGTCGAGAGCGTGTTCGTCAACGGATACGACAACGTTCACGTGCGACGCACTGGGCAGCCGGTTCTCCCCGCTGATCCCATCGGCGAGTCCGACGCCGAGCTCGAGGGCATGGTCAGACGACTGGCCGCACGCGAGGGGATGTCCGAGCGTCGCTTCGACGAAAGCTCGCCGTTCGTCAACCTCACCCTGCGGGACGGCAGCCGCCTGCACGCGGCGATGGCCGTCTGCACTCGCCCGTCCGTCACCATCCGTCGCCACCGTCTCCTGGACGCGTCCCTCGACGACCTCGTCGACCTCCGCATGGTCACCGACGAGATTCGCTCGCTGCTGGAGGCAGCGATCCTCGCCCAGTGCAACGTGGTGATCGCCGGCGGACCGAACGCCGGGAAGTCCTCGCTGCTGCGCACGCTGGCCTCGGCGATCCCCAGCGAGATGCGCGTCGTGACCATCGAGGACACCTACGAACTGTTCCTCGACCGCGACCGCCGTCGTCACCCCAACTGCGTGGCGCTCGAAGGTCGACCGGCGAACGTGCAGAGTGAGGGCGCGATCACGCTCGCCGACCTCGTCTATCAGGCCTTGCGCATGGGGCCGGACGTGCTCATCGTGGGCGAGGTCCGCGGCCCCGAGGTCGTCCCCATGCTCGACGCGCTCAGCGCCGGCAACGCGGCGGGATCGATGTGCACGGTGCACGCGCGATCGACGTTGGGAACCTTCGACCGCCTCAAGGGACTGCTCGCCCAGGCGCCGGAGCGGTACGGCGCGGAGGCGAGCGCCAGCCTCATCGCCACCGCTGTTGACCTGGTGGTGCACATCTCGACGACCACGCAGCGCGACGGCTCAGTGCACCGCTGGGTTGACTCGGTGCAGGAGGTGCGCCACGCCGAGGGCGCCACCATCGTCAGCAACGAGGTTGCCAGCGTCGCCGCCGACGGACGGATGACCCACCTGGCCCCGCTCTCTGCTGAATTGAAGGGGCGTCTCATCGACATCGGCTACGACCTTGCCGACTGGAGGGCGTACGCGTGACCGCCGTCGCCGCGCTCGCGGGCGCGTTGGTCGGCGTTGGCGTCCTCGCGCTGATCACCTATCTGCGACCGAGCGCGTCAGCCTCGCCATCGCGGCTGCGGCGACCACGCATCGAGACAGTCGACCACGGCGTGATGCGCGTCTGCGCCGCGCTACTCGCCGGCGTAGTCGTCGGGCTGGTGACTCACTGGCCGGTGGCGGCGGCGGCCACCCTGGTCCTCGGCATCGCGCTCCCCTCGGTGATGGGAAGCCGGCGCGAGCGGGAGATGCGCTCCGCCCGGCTCAGCGGGGTCGCGGCGTGGGCCGAGATGCTGCGCGACACACTCACCGCGGGGCTCGGCATCGAGACGGCGATCCACGCCAGCGCCCTCGCCGCGCCCCTCGCCATCCGCAGTGAGGTGGAGGTGCTCGCCGCGGAGTTGCGCGGTCCGGACCTGCTCGACGAGGCGCTGCGCCGCTTCGCCGGCCGGGTCGACAACCCCACCTGCGACCGGGTCGTCGCCGCCCTCCTCCTCCCCCGTGGCAGCAGTTCACTCAGCCAGCGCCTCTCGGCGATCGCCGCGGCTGCCCGTGACGACGTCGACATGCGCCTGCGCGTTGACGCTGAACGCGAGGGAACCCGTTGGACCGCGCGGCTCGTGGTCCTCATAACGGCGGCGATGGCCCTCGGTCTCGCCCTGCTGAACCGCACCTACCTCCAGCCGTATGACAGCGTCGCCGGGCAACTGGTGCTGGTCTTTGTGATCCTCCTGTTCGCGGGCGGGTACGCGTGGCTCGGCCGGATTACCGGTGAGCCGCCGCCGCCACGGCTGATGGTCGGCGTCGAGGATCGGGCATGACCGCGACCGCGTTGGCCGGTGCGCTCGTCGGTTTGGGGGTGTGGGGCCTGGTGCGGGCTCTGCATCCCGCGCGACCGTCGCTGGCCGAGGCACTGGCATCGCTCCGCCCGGTCACCGTGGCACAGCCCATCGTGACTCCGGCGGAGGCGACGTGGGGGCCGATTGCGCGGCTGGGAGCCCCAATCGTCCGACTGCTGGACCGCAGTCTCCGCTCGCCCACAAGCCTCCTCTCCGCGCGCGTTCACCGTGACCTGCTCGTCGTTCAGCGTTCGGCGCATCGCCACCTCGCTGAGAAGCTCGCCACGGCCCTGATCGGTTTCCTGACACCGACGCTCGCCGCCAGCCTGCTGACGGCCGCGGGAGCGCCGATTCCGTTCGCGCTTCCGGCAGTCGCCAGCGTCGCGCTTGGGGTGGCAGGGTTCTTCCTGCCCGACGGCGCGGTGCGCTCGGAGGCGGAGAAGCGCCGCGACGAATTCCGCGAGGCGCTCAGCGTCTTCATCGACCTGACCTCCCTCGGCCTCGCCGCGGGCAGTGGCCCGGAGGAGGCGATGGCAGAGGCGGCCCGGGTCGGCCGCGGCTGGTCGTTCGCGCAGCTCCGTCGAGCCCTTGAGGTGACCGCGTACAGCCGCGAGACCTCATGGACGGCGCTGACCCGTCTCGGCCAGGAGCTCGGCGTGCCCGAGCTCGAGGAGGTGGCATCAAGCATCGGCCTCGCCGAGGAGAAGGGCGCCCGCGTTCGCGAATCGCTCGCGGAGCGCGCAACCTCGATGCGCCGCGCCCGCCTCGCCGAGGCGGAGGGCAAGGCGCGGCGGGCGTCGCAGCGCATGAGCCTTCCTGTTGTGCTGCTTCTCGTCGGCTTCATCGTCTTCATCGCGTATCCGGCGATCGAGCGAATCGTCAGCGTAGGCCAGTAGTCAGGAGGGAATCGAATGGCAGACCTCGAGGCAATCCGTGCACTGACCGCCATGTTGGCGGCGCACCTTGGAGCGTTGCGCCGCGACGAGCGCGGCTACTCAACCGAGGCGGTGGTGGTGACCGCCGCGCTCGCAACGCTCGCCCTGGTGGTGGTTGGGATCATCGCCTACAAGGTCACCCAGCAGGCCAACGGCATCCAAACGCACTGAGACATGACTGCGACACCGACCAGCGGCTGCGCGCGTCCGAGACCACGCACGCCCGCGCGCCCGCATCGCAGAAGTTCTCGGGACGAAGCCGGGGCGGTATCGGCGGAACTGGTCGTGGTCACGCCGTTGCTGATGCTGCTCTTCCTTCTCGTCGTGCAATTCGCACTGTGGCAGCATGCTGCGCACATTGCCGAGGCGGCGGCACAACGTGGCGCACAGAGCGCGCGCCTGCAGGGCGGCACGGACGCACAGGGCTACGCGGACGCACAGTCCGCGACCTCCCAGCTCGGCGCGAACCTCTTGGTCAATCCGACAGTCACGGTGACCCGCGCCGGCGATGTCGTGCGCGTCGAGGTGTCGGGCACGGCGGAGCAAGTAGTGCCCTTCCTGTCCCTGCCGGTGACTGCTGTGGTCAACGGACCGGTGGAGCGCTTTACCGCACCTGGGGCGGTGGCCCCGTGAGCCGTCGGCCCCGCAGCGCGGGCGCAGTCTCGCTCGAACTCGTGCTCGTCGCGCCGCTCTTCCTGCTGCTGCTTGACTTCGCCGTCTTCGGCGGCCGGCTCACTGAGAGCCAATCACGGGTCGACGACGCCGCTCATGCTGGCGCACGGGCCGCCTCCCTGGAGCGGACGGTGGGAGGCGCGCAGCTCGCCGCCAACCAGATCGTGGCCGCCACGCTCGGACAGAGCGACGCCAGCTGCCACACGTACCAGGTGAGTGTCGATACGAGTGGCTTTCGCGCCGGTGGGAGCGTCGCGGTGACCGTCAACTGCGACGTGCTGGTGAGCGACCTGTCCTGGCTCCCCCTTCCGGGGACACGCACGGTGTCGGGCAGCTTCGTCTCCGCGGTCGACACGTATAGGAGTTCGACCCCATGACCCGCCCTCGCCGCCGCGGTGAGAGCGGCCAGACGATCGCGTTCGTCGTCGGAATCACCCTGGCGCTCCTGCTCCTCATCGGACTGACCGTCGACGGCGGTCGCATCCTCTCCGCCCGCGAGCGTGCGCTCGACGAGGCGCAGGAGGCCGCCCGGGTCGGCGCGCAACAGCTTGACCAGGCCGCTCTCCACACCCGCGGCGTCGTCATCGTCAACCAGGCGGACGCGTCCCGCGCCGTGCAGGTGTACCTCCAGGCTACGGGCGACACCGGTTCGGTCAGCGTGCAGGGCACGGATGTGCAGGTCTCCGTGCAGCACACCCTCGGCATGGACATCCTCAGCCTCGTCGGTATCGGGACGGTCACCATCAGCGAGACAGGAATCGCGCATGCCGCGCAGGGCACGGTGGCCGGGAGATGACAAGGAGCCGTCGCGCGGCAGCCGGCCTCGGAGCATTCACCGCCCTCGCCGGCCTGCTCGTCGGCGTGCCTCTGGCACTGATCCTGACCGTGGGCTGGCCTCTGCCGCACTCCTTGCCCACGGTGGACGAGGTTCGAACGCTGCTCGCGACGTCCGGTATCCCCGACGTCGTTCTCATCGACACGCTCGCCGTCATCTGCTGGATCGCTTGGCTGGATCTCGCTCTCGCGACCGTGGTGGAGCTTGGTGCCACCATCGCGGGGCGCGCCGCGTCGCGGCCGCTCATCGCCAGGCCGTGGCAGGCGCTGGTGGCCCGGCTGATCACCACCGTCGTCGTGGCCGTGGTGGTCATCGGCAGCCGCCCGCAGAGCAGTCCGCCGCCACGCGCCGCCGCTCTTGCCGGGGCTCTCGCCGGGCGGGTGCCGAATCGACCGTCCGATGCCGTGACCGTCGGGCACAGCGTCGCTGCGCCTGCTCCGGTATCAGCGCCGACATCAGACCGCTACGTCGTGCGTCGGGGGGACACGCTGTGGGCGATCGCGGGTCAGCGGCTCCGGGACCCCCGTCGCTGGCCGGCCATCTGGCGTGACAACGCCCACCGCTCCGAACCGGGCGGACGGCGCTTCAACGATCCCGACCTGATCGTGCCGGGGTGGACGCTCGACGTACCCACCCAGCCGACCAACGCCAGCACGTCACCCGCACCACCGCAGACCTCCATCGCTGGGCCGACGCCACCCTCGGGAGCGGGCCCCGCGCCCTTGCCCAGCGGCGGCGTGAGTCTGCTGCCGTCGCCTGCGCCCTCATCCACGGAGAGACCCGTCGCGACTGTTCCACCTGCGCACCGTCCCGCCGCGCGTCCCGATTCGCGCTCCGACGTCGGCCCATCAGGGGTGACCTTGCCCTCGGGCGGCCTGGTTGGAGGTGCCTTCGCATCCGGCGTCATCGCCGGCCTCGCCGCCGCGCGACTACACGAGAGGCGGCGGCGGCGGGTCGGCTCAGCCCCGGCCAGTGCCGTCGACCGATTGGTCGGCCCGACGGTCCGTCATCTCCGCCACGCCATCGCTCCACGCCGGGCACCTGGCGAGGACGATCAAAGGGCGAACGGCCCGGCGCCGCCTGAGGCCAGCGAGGAGGCCCCGCCGGCTTCTATCGCGGGGCCGCTCGCGGCCGGCGTCACCGGGGACGGCGACGCGCTGACGATCATCGATGTCGTCGACCTCAGCGGCCGGAGCCTCACCGGCGACGGCGCTGAGGGGGTGGGGCGCGCGCTGGTCACCGCGGCCGTCGTTGAGCCCCCGCTCGATGGCGCGAACCTGGTGGTCGTCGGACAGGCGCAACGGCTTCTCGGCGGCATGGGATCGATCCCCGGGGTCGAGGTAATCGACTCACTCCCCGGGGCGATGACGCGTCTCGACGCCGAATGCGAACGCCGCGAGCGCGTTCTGCGCTGGCAGGGGGGATCCGATTACCGCTCGATTGCGTCGTCAACGGACCCGCTCGGGGCGCTTCTCGTCGTCATCGATGGTGCGGATGTCGACGCCGGAGCGAGCAACCTGAGAGCTATAACCGACCGAGGCCGCCGCCTCGGGATCTCGATCGCGGTGATCGGCGAGGCCCCGGGCTTCGAGCCGGTTGAGGTCGCCGCCGACGGCGTCATCGGCTCTGACACGAGAGCGCCTGTGTCGGAGCGCCTGTTCACGGTGGCGGACGCCGAGGCGAGCGAACTCCTTGCGCTCGCCAGCGCCAGCCGTGGACGAGAGTTCCAGTCCGTGCCCCCGCCGGCGGAGGCCGACGGGATTCCCGGTAACGACGCACCGACGGTGGCGGTCACGTCTCTGGTCTCCGATCGTGCGGTTCCTGTTGACCTGCGGCTCTTCGGACCGCCGCGCGTGGTCGCCCAGGGCGCGGAGGTGACCACCGGTCTCCGCGCGGCCGCCCGCGAGTTGCTGTGCCTGCTGGCGGTTCACCGGTCGGGCCTTCGCCAGGAGGAGGCGCTCGCCGAGATGTGGCCCGACGACGAGGACGAGCATCTCGACACCTTCCGCGTCGCCGTCACCAGCACGCGCCGCCGCCTGCGCGAGCTGTGCGGAGAGGACGGTCAGTACGTAGTGCTCATGGGCAACCGCTACATCCTCGACGCAGACACGATCGACTGCGACCTTTGGCGGTTCGATGCCGCCATGGCCCTCGCAGCGCGTGAGTCTGACCCGGCGGGCCGCCGACAGGCCCTGCTCGCAGCAGCCGAGCTGGTCGCCGGCGAGCCGCTGGCCGGCGCGCCATATGAGTGGGCCGAACCCGTACGCGAGAACCTGCGGCGCCGCGCCATCGATGGTCTCGGTGAACTCGGCGCCGTTCTCGGCGCGGAAGGCGACCTCGCCGGGGCCGTGCAGGCTCTGGAGCGGGCCCGCATCGTCGACCCGTATTGCGAAGACGTCTACCGCCGCCTCGTGGGGTACCTCGCCGACGTGGGGCGGGATGACGTGGCGCGGCGCGTGTACCGGGAGCTTGAGAAGCATCTTGCTCAACTCGGCGCCCAACCCGACGAGGAGACCGAGGCGATCATGCTGGCGCTGCCGGCTCGGGCGGCGGCGGCGCTGCCAGCCGCGCCGCCTCGGAAGGCCCCCTCCAACCCATCATCGGACGACAACGATGATGATGCGGCGGCCGATGAGGAGACGGCCTACGCGGCGCGGACCACGATCATAGGCGGGCGTGTACGTGACGGTGACCCGGTTCATTCACGTTCTCCTGTCCGCGAAGATCAGCTTCACCTGCCGATCATCGACGTCGCGTCTGACGATTTCTGACGCCGCGCCGACTTTCGCCGCTTACCCGGACACCGTGCTTACCCGGGCGGGCAGTTCTAGTCGTCCGATTCACCGTCCGGCGACGATCCTTGATCGTCAGCGATAACGGTGAGCTCGGCCGCCCCACCGGACATCGCTTGCGCGGAATCGTCTGCTTCACCGTCGGCTGGTGCGGACGAGCGTTCCGCGCGAACCTCCGGATCACCTTCGGGTCGCCAACCGGTTGCATATCGCACGGCCAGCATGAGGGTAGACAACTCGGCCGCGGTCGTCTCCGGGCCGCTCTGGAGGTCGGCCGTCACGAGTTCACTCGCTCGGTGCCGGACTACGTCCTCGGGAACCAACTTCGTGAGCCAGCTCCAGCTCAGCACCTCGGTCGTCGTAACTGATACCGACCCCTGGGAGGCGCTTCTGATGTCTCCGCGGGCCGCCATGATGAGGGCACGCATAAAGGCGTCATCGGCGCACCTCACGCGGAGGTATTCGCGGCCGTCCTCGGTCGTCGAGAGAAGTTGGGGAAGGTCCAGCGACGTCAAATGTGCCGCGAGTTCCGTGATCGGCATCGTGATTGCACGATCGCGAATGCGGTCCGCGAATTCCTGCTCGAGCTCAACGGTCACCATCCCCTGGCCAACTCCCTTCTGGTTCCCGACGAGCTGAAGGAAGAACAGCATCGCCGACGGGTCTGGGATTGCATCGAAGACCGCGGCGACGAGAGCCGGCCTCGCCGCTTCTGGGACGCGGCGCAACAGCCGAATGACGACTCGCCCAATGGTGACACTGACCGGCTCACCGAACATGCCTGGCTGGCGGTGAGGGAGGCGCCGCATCGCAATCAGGACGCTTGGAATGGACGTGACCGCGATGTCGTCTTCGACAGCGTTGCCCTCGTCGAACTCCAGGGTCTCCAGCTCAAAGGCGAGGCGGGTCAAGGCGTCGTACAGCTCGGCCGAGGTCAGTGCCTCCAGTTGCTGTTGCAGGTGGTCGGGCTCTCCGAGAGCTCCAACGAGGGCGTCGACGATCGCTGCGGGCACCACGCCAGGTGGCAGTCGTCGCTCGAGGTAGAAGCGCAACACCGACGGATTGGCGACTCGGCGCTCTCGGCGCCAAGTGGACTGCCATTCCGGGCCGAAGTGCATGTTCTCCAGATAGCGTCGCGCAGCCGGGAAAAGGCAGCGGCAGACGGGACCAACGAGTGACTCGTCGGCCATCACCAGCTCGCCCAATGGACCGTCCTTCGGGTCATGGCCGTGTCGCCCGGCGTACGGCTGAGGATCCCGCGTCGAGGTGAGAGTATCGGCGAGGTTGACGATGGCCGTGAACGCCGCCGGCTTCAACACCCGGATGGCCTCCAATGCCAGCACGTCGGCGAGTGCGACTTCATCACCGATCAGCCGCAGGGTCATCGGCAGGCTCTGCAAGTATCTGACGACGTGACGCGGAGTGAGGAGAAGTGGCCGGATGAGATAGGCGAAAGCGTTCTCCCAATCCGGCCGGCTGAAGGGTCCAGTGGGAGCCGTCTCTACGAGCTTGCCTATCCCAGTGAGAGCAAGCTCGGCGACGTTGACATCGATGGCGGTGGGAACATCGTGCGTCACCTGCACGATCTTCTCCAGATAGGCCCGCCCATACTCACGGTCCCCGCCGCCCAGACACTCTTCCATGCGTGCGCGATCGAAGGCCAGCAGATAGACGGTGTTCGGGAAATCGCCGACGAGTCGTACCAGCCGAACAACGTCGCGGACCTCGTCGGCTGCAAGGCGATCGACATCGTCAACAACAACGACGAGGGGGCGGTCGAGCCCGCCGAGCGCCTTCTTAAGTGCGGCACGCTGCTGTAGCAGCGACGGACCCGCGCCAAGTCTCTTGATCGCATTCGTCGCGACCTCCGCGACGGGCGTAGCGCCGACCAGCCCGGCAAGCGGTGAGAGGGTCTCGCCGTAGGCCGCCAACTGGCTGGCGACCTTCTTCAATTTCGACGGGCCCTGCTTCATCTGCTTGGAGAGCTCGCCGAAGAACGAGGTGACGAGCGCGTCCGTCCCGGAGAACATCCACGGGTTGAACTGCAACACGGTGGCGCGATCGCCGATGGCGTCAATTGTCATGTTGACGATGGATGTCTTGCCGCTTCCCCAGGGACCTACAAGGCCGATGACGTAGCCGCTGGCGGTCGGCACCGTCAACAGCTCGTCAGCGAGGGCGTGCGCGAACGTGTCCCGGCCCAACCGGTCCTGTTCGAGGGTCTCGATGGGCCAGTCCCCAAGACCGAGGGTCGGGTCCGGTGGGTCGGACGCCGGCGGCTCTGCGTGAGGCGGAGGCGCGGTGGTCACATCAGCTCTCCCCTGTGTGCTCGCAGGCGACACCGGGCTCGACTCAATCGCACGGCGATTGCGCCGGTGCTCACCGAGAACTCCGCTGCGATTTCTTTCAGGCTCCACCCATATGCCTGCATCACCAGCGCTCTGCTGTCGCTGGGGCCCAGGACTGCGATGGCGCGCTTGATCGCGTCGCGCGTGATCACGGTGTCGTCCGGCGAGGGCCCGGGGTCGCAGAGTGTCGCCTCGGCGTCGTCAAGGGCTGTCTGCGGCCGGCACAAGTGGCGCCTGGCCTTCTTGTAGGCGTTGGCGAGGTAGGGCAAGCACCAGCCAGCGAAGAGAGCTTCGAGGGTGCCGAGCGCCGGATCCCATCGGCCCGGGGCGAGGATGTCGTCCCGCAGACGGAGCAGCACCTCGGAGACGGCCTTGGCGGCGATCTCCTCGGCGAGCGCTTCCTGCTGAAGCACCGGCTCCGGGTATAGGCGGAAGCCGGCGCGAGCGCAGCGTTGGAACACACTTCCGTTCTGAATGGCGGCGGCGAGGTCCTTCAGCGCCCCCCGCGCCAGCCTCTCCTGAAGCGCTTCCCAACGCGTGCCGGTGTAGCCGTCTTCGATCGCCTGATCGACCAGTTGTGCGGTGCTGTCCTCACCGTCAGCGGCGTGGTCCTGAGCGGAAACGTTCGATGGCTTCAGCGATCCCACACCAAGTATCCGTCACGTAGTGGGCACCACATTACAGCCCGATCCCGGTCTGCCCCCCAAGTGGGCGACGGCAACGGAGCTGTCGACAGCGCGTCAGGAAAGCGGGGCATCGAGACGAGGATGCCACGGCCACGACCGGAGGCGACACGCGACGTGAACGCGCGGTGGACACGTCGTGGACAGGACAGCGCGCGTTGGCCTCGCCCCCGGCCGCCGGGCGTGTGAGTTCACGGCGTGTTCATCCCGAGTCCATCGGCCCTGGTGGCATGGCGGCCTGCACCAACCAGGAGGAGCCCGATGAACCCACCCACCCAGTTGCATTCCCCCCTCGCCGACATGGAGCGAGCGTTTCGGTTGGCGACCCGCGCCCCTGCCCTGCTGGCCCTCGACGGCGCCGCGGTCGCTTCCGACCTGCCCGGCCGTTCCGTGCCGCTTGACGAGCTTCGCCAGCTTCTACTGCACGGTCAGGTGAGCTACGCGACCAAAGACAGGTCCCTGGGTCTGGTGGCCTCCCGTGCGCAGTCGGGCGACGGCCTCTGGACGGTGGGCCTCGCCGGGTTGCTGATGCCGGGACTCAAGCGTGTTGCCCGACGACTGCGGAGTGCCCCCGGAGTTGAGGCGGCGGAGGTTGGCCCGGAGGTGGTCATCGCACTACTCGAGTCCATCTCCCGCGTCGACCCGGCCGGGGACCGCATCGCCGCGCGGCTGTGCTGGGAAGTGTACCGGCGCGCCGCTCGCGCGCTGGGCGTCCGGCGTCACACAGCACGGGAGCCCGTGTGGCCAACCGACCTCCTGCCGGGTTGCGCCGTGTCGTCGACCAATCCCGAGGAGGTGATCGCACGGGCGGTCAGGGCTGGCGCCCTCACCGTCGACGACGCCGAATTGATCGCGCGCACCCGCTTGGAGTGTCAGCGCATCACCGACTTGGCCGCGTCCCTGGGGCTGCCCGCGGCCCGGCTTCAAAAGCGACGCGCGCGAGCGGAGGCCCGGCTCACCGACATGCTCCGCCGGGAGGCGGCCGGTGACATCTCCGATGCCCACCGCTCGCGTGCCGGCGCACTCACCAGCCCTCCCAGCTCGGGCGCGGGCCCCTCCCGGTACCGGAGCCGCCCCGGCGGCCGACTGCCCGGCCTGACTGCGTCGCCGTCGGATGTCTACGCCTGGGCGCAGATGGCGCCGACGACTGCCGGATCGAGTTTCGGCCGGATGGCCGCGGCATGACTCGGGCGACTCTCCGGCTGCTGCTCGACTTCACCGTCTCGCCCAACGCGGGCGGAGGGCCGGGCGGTGGCGCGCTGCAGACGCTCATCAACTACACGGCCTACGTCCTGATCGGCGGGTGCGTTCTCGCCATCGTGATCGGTGGCGGCGCGCTCGGCTTTGGATCTTTGTCCGGCAACTACCGCGCTGGCGACCTCGGCAAGCGGAGCATCGCGGGCGGCTTCGCGGGGGCGTTGGTCATCCTCCTCGCCGCGGCGATGGTGCGCTTCGCTGAGAGCCTGGCGGGCAAGGGATGATCCGGCACCGCGTCTCGCACTCCGAGACCGGCGGCGGCATGCGCTCCCGCGCCGTCCTGGGCTGCGGAACAGTCGTCGCCGTCGTCATCACGCTGGGCACGGGCATCGCCCTCGGCCGTGCCACGAGCGGCCGGAACGCGCCCGCCGCCGCTGCGCCCACCCTGCCGTCACCTGGGACGGCAGCACCGTCGTATCCAAGTGCAGGGGCGACGCGGATCGTCGCTGGAGTGCCCGAGGGATTCGCCGATACGCTCAGCGGTGCGGTCGCTGCCGCCAACGCCATCCTCGGCGTGGAGGCCAGCGACCTCATGGCACACCCCGACGCTTATAGGGCCGCGTGGCGGGAGATGTGCACTCCCACGTACTTCAGCAGCTCCGGCCGGGCCGCGGCGGAGGGGGTGCTCGCCGCTCAGGAGACGAACAACCACCTGCTCACCAATGTTGCGGCGGGTCAGCGCGTGTATGAGCGTGCATTCCCGCTCAGCGTTGTCGTCCTCACGTACACGGAAGCCGCCGCCACCGTGCGGACGTGGTCATTGGTGGTCGCCCACCCCGGCGACGGGCCAACGCTGGTGTCCTTTAACGCGGGCACGCTCCAGCTGCGCTGGTCGGCAGGCAACTGGAGGCTCGACGGGGGCAGCGCGTCGTCGTCAAGGAGCGAGGGCGCCTCGGGACCCCTTCTCCTCGACAGCGGGCCGCAGTTGCCGGGGTATCTCACCGATCCGTCGACCGACCAACCGGGGTCGACCAATGGGTAGGAGGCTCATCGTCGTACCCGTCGTCGTCCTGGCGCTGCTCGCGCTCGCGCCCTCCGCTCGCGCGGCGTCACAACCACCGCCGCCGAGCCCCGCTTCCATCGTCGCGCCGGTACCCTCACCAACCTCGACAGGAGGTGGGACCTGCATCGTGCCGGGCCTCGACGCCGTCTGCAGCACGGTCGGCGGGCTCATTCAGGCCCTGCCCAATCCACTCGGCGCCGCAGCCGGAGCCGTCGTCGGCGCCGCCGAGAACTCCTTCAGCCACTGGCTTGCCGACGGCGCCGCCTCAGTGCTGGGCGACATCCTTCAGGCGGCCACCAACACGCTGCAGCCCGATCTCTCACCGGGCTCGTTCTTCGCCGCCCGGCTGCAGACGATGGCCCAGCTCGCCGGGGGGATTGCCCTTCTCTTCCTGCTCTTCGCCGTCGGCCAGGCGCTGCTGCGCGGCGATCCGACGCTCATCGTCTCGGCGCTGCTGGTTCGTCTGCCGATTGCCTTCGCGGTCACCGCCGCGCTGCTCTTCCTGTCCGGCACGGCGCTCGCCGTTGTCGACCAAGCCACAGCGTTCGTCATCGGCGGCAACCTCCAGCAGTCGGCCGCCCAGTTCATGACCAACCTGACCGGGGCCTTCTCGTCCGCCGACTTCGGTGGCGTGGGCCTCGCGCTTGTTGCTCTGTGCGCCCTCGGGACAATCTTCGTCGGCATCCTTCTCTACGCTGAACTGGCGATCCGCGGCGCGGTCATCTACCTCGCGCTGCTCTTCATGCCACTCGGGCTGGCGGCCTCCGTGTGGGGAAGCGCGGGGCGCGTCGCGCGTCGGCTCGCCGATGTACTGATCACGGCGATCCTTGCCAAGTTCGTCATCCTCGTCGCACTCTGGTTCGCCGCGGGTCTGCTCGCACAGGCGACATCCGGCGGCCCTGGCACGGGCTTCGGAACCTTCGTCATCGGCCTCGTCGTGCTCTTCGTCGCGGCCATGGCGCCGTTGGTGCTGCTCGGCCTCGTGGCCCACGCGGAGCACGCGGTGACCTCCATCGGCGGCACCCGCCGCGCCGCCTACGCACCCGCGCAGCGGGCGGCGTCGTTCGGTCACACAGCGGGCCGAGCGGCGCTCCTCGCCGCCAGCGGCGGAGCCACCGGCGTTGCCATCAGATCGGAAGAGCGTCGTGTAGGGAAAGAGTGTAGATCTCGGTGG
>OCZT010000072.1_pt1 | contig 85676 bp, 74 predicted proteins | sample 1539031 | NCBI WGS metagenome assembly OCZT01 (sample SAMEA3539308, study PRJEB22396) | soil metagenome | biome: tundra; feature: field; material: soil | place: USA | collected 2010-05 | depth 0.15 m
TCGATCAAGGTGGACCCGTACCACCGGCACTTGTAACGAAGCTGACGACGGATCTCACCCATCGAGGCATCGGCCATTCCCCGCCGACGCGCACGCGCGCCGTTGAGGCCCTTTTGTTGCATCATGCCAGCCACGTCCAGCCCTTCGACGATGATCGTGCCGTGGGTCTTGGCAAGAGTCGTCGTGAATCGATGGATGTGGGTACTACGAACGTTGGTGACCTGCGCCTGCAGTCGCGCGATCCTCGTGGCCGTCTCGCGGTACTGGCGCGATCCGCGCGTTCGCCGAGCGCGTTGACGGTTTAGACGCTGGAGCTCACCGAGACGATGTTCGAGGACGTGTGGGTTGTCGACGACGGCGACCACGCTGTGGGCGCCGGCAACGGTTGCCAGGCGGCGAACGCCCAGGTCAATGCCCACCACCGAGTCCGGTTGGATAACGGAGGCCCGTTGGGGACGAGCCACGGCCACCTTGACGGCGGCGATCACTCGCTCACCGCGCCGTGAGAGGGTCACCGAGAGCACCTTGGCTCGATCGAGCGCGACGAGCCGCTCGATCTTGCGGGTGTTCTCGTGCGTGCGAACGGAGCCCAACGTGGGCAGAGTCAGGTGACGCCGGTCGGGCTCGAGGCGCAGGGCCCCGGTCGTAAAAGTGCAACGGTCCCGGTCGGTTCGCCGCTTCTTGAATCGGGGAAAACCAACGGGTCGTCCGGTGATCTTGCCAGCGTGGGATCTCTGCCATCGCCAGTAGCCGTCGACGGCCCCCTTCACCCCGTCGGCGAAGACCTCCTTGGACACGCTCGACCACCAGATCTCACCAGTCTCTTGGTCGACACAGAGACTGTTCTTGGCCGAGTTCCACTCTTTGCGTAGGGCGTAGAAGGAGGGTGGGGTGCTACTTTCGGCCGTCTCTCGGTACCGCTCGATGGAGTTCTTGATCTGAGCGAGGGCCCAGTTATAGGCGAAGCGGCGAGCGCCGAAGAACCGATTGATCGACGTCATCTGGTCGTCGGTGGGATCGAGGGCGAAGGAGAAGCCTTGGACGATCCATCGATCGGGTGGCTGATACCTACGCGGCACTGTTTTCAACCTCACTGGACGAAGTGGCCGCGCCCGCCAATGCTCGTGGAGCCCGATGGGCCGGCGCGCGTTGGCCGTAGAGAGGGGCACCGAACAACGTGAGGATCTCGGTCAGGTCTCGCACGAGATCGCTGTCGACTTCGGCGTTGTCCATGATCATCCGGCTTCGTCCGTGCGCTTCGAGAGAGGCAGCGACATACTCAGTGCCAAAGCGCAAAGCGGTCGCGATGCTCGACGACAATCGTCGTCACGGTTGGATCAGTTAACAGCGCACGAAACTTTCGGCGATTCCCATTGAGACCCGAGCCAACTTCGCTCACCACTCGCTCGATCGAGTATCCGTGAGCCGTCGCCCACGCGCTCATCCGGGCCACCTGACGATCGAGGTCCGTACGCTGGTCGCTAGAAGAGACGCGAGCGTAGAGAGCGGTGATGGCCGCCCTCGAGCTCGGCGTCTCGAGGTCGCCCACCAGAATGAGCCGACCTATCTTTCGCGCGGGGACGGGCAAATTCCCTTCGCGAAACCACCGAGAGGTGGTCTGGGGGTGTATCCCCTGGCGATTGGCCCACTCACTCAAATTCACTACTTCGTAGTCTTGCGGTGAAGTGTGACATCTGGTGGAACCCCCGGCACTGTTTCAGACTCCGGCCGCCATCTCGCCAACACCATCGCACGAACGAGCTCGCGAGGCGCTCGGCCTTGAGGCCAGCGTCTTGGACGTTGGCTGTGGCGGAGGTGTCGCAGCATTTGCGTTGTTACCCGAAGTCCAACGGGTGACCGGTGTCGACCGTCAACGCGAGATCGAGGATTAGTGGCTGAGACCGTTGAGGGCCTCTGGCCCGAGGTTGCCTCGCGCACCAGATTGGCCGACGTCGTCACCGCGCACCACGTGGTCTACAACTTAGGTGACGTGGTGCCGTTTCTGCGCGCTCTCGACGAGCACGCTCGCTTTCGAGTAGTGACCGAGATGACCACGCGTCATCCCCTGACCTCGTTGAACGAGGCGTGGATGCACTTTTGGGGCCTCGAGCGTCCGAGCGGGCCCACGTCGGATGACCTCGTCGAGGTGCTGGACGAGATGGGACTGCGCGCCTCCCTGGAACGATTCGAAGGCACCCCGAGGCGTGAATCATCACTCCACGAAGCCGCGAACTTCGCTCGAATTCGACTCTGCCTCCCGGCGAGTCGAGAGGGTGAAGTACGCGCCTTCCTAGAACGCCACCCCGCGCCAGCGGCTCGCTCGCTCGTGACCCTTTGGTGGGATCACCGCTCCTAGGGATGGTGCTGCTCGGCGAAGGGCTCTCCACTTTTTTCAGACACTTCTCGAAGGTCCAAGTTCACCAAGTCCCAGTTCAGTGCACCACGCTTCATTGTTCCGACCACGCTGGATGCGCGGTCGAATACCGAGACGTCGCTAAGTCAGACGTCCCGTCGTCGTCCCTTTGAAGTGAGATAGGGTCAGGGTTGCCTCGCGGCAGCGAAGTTGGTGCAATTCCAACGCTGTCCCGCAACTGTAAGTGGCCTCTTAGAGACCGCAAAGCCAGGTCGCCTTCCGCGAGGAGATGTGAAAGACAGCTCTCGAGGTAAGGAGCGGTTGTTCGGATATCCATCCGTCGCCACACCACTTCGGCGGAAAAGGAGATATCCATGATGAAGTCCCTGCGACTAACCCTCGCACTATCCCTGGCTGTAGTGGCGCTGCCGATTATCAGCGCCACGACTGCCCCAAGCGCCGGAGCGTCGAGTACGCCCCAGTGTGTCGTCTCTCTGTCGCCCACGGCGACCGAGACGCTCTTCGCCATTGGGGCCGCTAAGCAAGTGCAAGCGGTGGACACCGACTCGGACTTTCCGACGTCGGGTCTACCGAAGAAGCGAGTCAACGCCCTTAACCCGAGTGTCGAGTCGGTGGTGGGGATCTGCAAGGTCACCAAAGCTCACCCGTCGGCCAAGCCGGATCTCGTGATCATCTCGTACGACGCGAACGACATTCAACAGAAGTTGACGGGCCTGGGTATCAAGGTCATCAGTCAAGACGCGCCGACCTCGCTCACGGGCGCCTACCAGCAGATCACGCAGCTCGGCGAGCTCACTGGTCACAAGAAGAAGGCCGCCACGATCGTGGCCTCACTGAAGTCGACGATCGCTAAGGACATCGCTTCGGTGCCCAAGCACCCGAAAAAAGTGGTCACCGTCTACTACGAACTCGATCCCACGTACTACTCGCTCGCGAGCAACACGTTCGTCGGTTCGCTCCTTAAAGCGCTGGGCGCCACGAACATCGCGGATGCCGGGTCGACCTCGGCCGACGCGGGTTACCCCCAGTTGAGCGCGGAGTACATCGTCAGTGCGAACCCGAAGTTGATCTTTCTCGCCGACACCGTGTGCTGCCACGTCAACCAAGCAGTTGTCGCGAAGCGTACGGGATTCTCCTCAGTCAGTGCCGTCGTACACCACCACGTGGTTGGCTTGAACGACGACATCGCCTCACGCTGGGGACCACGCCTCGGCATCTTGATGAATCAACTGACGGCCGGAGTAAAGAGCACGTTGGCTGACTCGGCCCTCTGGAAGAAATAGGTTGACGGCCAATCCACCGACCGGGCGCCGGGTGGCGCTCATCGCCGCCGCGACGCTGCTCGCGCTCGCGGCGGCGGTGGTCTGTGGACTGGTCATCGGTCCGACGTCGATTGGCACGACGCGCGTTGTTGGTGACGTGTTTTCTCACGTCGGCCTTGGACACAGCACCTTGACGCCTACGCAATCGTCAATCATCTGGCAATTTCGCGCCCCGCGAATGGTGCTAGGGCTCTTGGCCGGGGCGATGCTCGCCGTTGCCGGTGGCACCTATCAAGGCGTCTTTCGAAACCCGCTGGCCGATCCGTACCTGCTGGGCGTCGCGGCCGGTGCGGGGCTCGGCGCCACGATCGCCATCGTCGACGTCGGGGGCGGTCTGCGCACGCCAAGCTGGACGCCGCTGCTCGCCTTTGGTGGTGCGATGATCGCGGTCATCGTGACGTGGGCGATCGGTGGGCGAGGGCTGCGATCGAGTACCTCGACGTTGATCTTGGCCGGCGTCGCGGTCGCGTCACTCCTCACGAGTACCCAGACGTTTCTCCAGCAACAGTCCTCGACAAATTCCATAGCTCGCGTGTATATCTGGCTTCTCGGCTCTCTCGCGAGTGCCAGTTGGAGTTCGGTGACGTTGGTTCTTCCCTACGTGGTCGTGTGCGTCGCGATCTGTGTCGCCGCGGGACGAGCCCTTGACGTCATGAGCGTAGGCGAGGACGAGTCACGTTCACTCGGTCTACCCGTTCGACGAGTGCGCTTCGTCGTGATCGCGGCGTCGTCACTGGGCACCGCGGCCATTGTTTCAGCGGTGGGCCTCATCGGCTTTGTCGGAATCATCGTGCCCCACATTGTGCGCCTTCTCGTTGGCACGTCGTACCGGAGAATCTTGCCGATCTCAGTGGCCTTTGGTGCGGCGTTCTTGGTCTTCGCGGACACCATCGCGAGAACCGTGATGGCGCCGTCGGAACTTCCGCTCGGTGTCGTCACGGCGATCGTCGGCGCGCCGGTCTTCGTACTTATCTTGAGCCTTCGACGCCAGATGGTCACGTGAGTACGGTTGAACTCAACGAGCTGAGCGTGCGCACGGGGTCGGTTGCGCTCATCAGTGACGTCACGCTCAATGTCGAAGCGGGCACGTGGTGCACGATCGTGGGACCCAACGGTGCGGGCAAGACCACGCTCGTCGAAACGATCGCGGGACTGCGTCGCCCCTCGCACGGGTCGGTGACGATCGCTGGAGAGCGGGTGGGCTCTATGAGTGAACGCGAGCGGGCGCTGCGCGTCGCACTCGTCACCCAACACCCGATCGTCCCTTCGGGGATGAGCGTTCGTGACTACGTGGCGCTCGGACGAACGGCCTATCACGGACTGCTGCGCCCGCCGAGCGCCGGCGATCGCCAGGCCGTCGAGAACGTGTTGAGCCGACTCTCTCTGGTCGAGTACGCGCACCGTGACGTCGTCACGCTCTCGGGTGGCGAGCGTCAACGAATGGTCCTCGCGCGCGCCCTCGCCCAAGCCACCATGGTCATGGTGCTCGACGAGCCCATTACCGGGCTCGACCTTCGCCACCAGATCACGATGCTCGAACTCTTACAAAAAGAGGTCCACGAGTGCGGTCTCACGGTGATCGCGACCTTGCACGACCTGACCCTCGCCGGGCAGTTCGCCGATCGACTCGTCCTACTTGATCACGGACGATTAGTGCTGGACGGTCCCTCGGGTGAGGTTGTTCGCAGCAAGGAACTCGCCGAGTGCTACGGCATGAAGCTTCGTGTCGTCGACGTGGACGGCGCGGACGTGGTCATCCCGGTTCGTCACTAAACGTTTACCGCGTTCTTAGAGCGCGGTTACTTCGCGGTAGCAATTTTCGCGCGAGAAGCTCGATGTTTAACTTTCTCGACATCAGGCGTCTCGTAGACTTAGTAAAAGAAACGAAGGGAATCCCGTGCGGCGCACGCGAATCGTAGCGACCATTGGTCCGGCTTCTGACTCGGACGAGACGCTCAAGGAACTCGTCTTGGCGGGTGTGGACGTCTTTCGTCTCTCGTTCGCCCACGGTGACATCCCGTCGTGCATTGAACGTCTGCGTCGCATCCGCGCCATCGCGCCCGATCTCGCGATCATGGTGGACATACCGGGACCCAAGATTCGGGCCGGATCCTTCGGCACCGTGCCCGTCACGCTAAGCATCGGGACCGAGATAGAACTAGCCGAGGCCTTCGGTGAAGAGTCCACCGCCCAGCGCATAACCGTTGAACGAGAGAACGTACTCTCGCAGCTTCAAGAGGGCGACAAGATCCACATCGGTGACGGGGGCGTCTCGCTCGAGATCGTGCGTCTCGACGGGCCCGTGACCGCGCGCGTCATCTCCGGTGGCATGGTGATGGGCAAACCGGGACTTTCGTTGCCGTCGTCGATCATGAACGATCGACTACCCACTGAAGACGACCGAGCTCGCCTCGAAGCACTGCACGATGAGGAGTTCGAGATTCTCGCGGTCTCCTTCGTGCGATCGGGCTTTGACGTCGAGTCCGTGCGCGCGGTGTTAAAACGCGACGACGTGATGATCATGTCCAAGATCGAAACCGGTGAGGGCATCGAAAATCTCAATGAGATTATCGAGCACTCCGACTCGATCATGGTGGCGCGCGGGGACCTCGGCGTTCGTCTGCCCATGGAAGAAGTACCCCATCTTCAAAAGGAGATCGTGCGCCTGGGTATTCGCTACGCCCGTCCGGTGGTGGTCGCGACCCAGATGCTCGAATCGATGACCCACTCGCAAGTTCCCACGAGGGCCGAAGTCACCGACGTCGCGAACGCCGTGCTCGACGGCGCGAGTGCCGTCATGTTGAGTGGCGAAACGGCCATCGGCGACGACCCGGTCGGCACCGTCATCACCATGGACCGGATCGTGCGACGGGCCGAGGCGTCGTTCCCCTACGCCGAGTGGGGAGCGGGACTCGGGGTGCAGCGCCTAGCCGCTTCGAGCACCCAAGCGTCGAGGGTGACGGCCGCCATCACGGGCGCGGCGTGGCGCGCGGCAATGGACGAAGACGTGGTCGCCATCGTTGCCTGTACGCGCTCGGGCATGACGGCGCGAGCCATCTCACGTTTTCGCCCACCCATGCCCATCGTGGCGATCACGCCCAACGCCTCGACGGCTCGTCAACTTCGCGGCTCGTGGGGAATTCAAGAGATCTTCGTCTCACCGGCCAACGACATCGACACGCTCTGCGAAGTGGCGATCACCGAGTTGAAGAGATGCGGCATGGCCAAGGCCGGTGACGCGCTCGTGCTGATGGCGGGATCTTCCTCGGCCGGTACGGCGATTACCGACACCGTCCGGATGATTATTGTCCCTTAAGTAGTGCCCCCGGCTGGCGTAAAACGTGCGATCGTGGCGCCAAAGGTCAGATGAGGTACGTTCGAACACCGCGCGGTGTGTGCCCGAGTCGATTTCAGGTCAATGAAACAATGAGATCGGGCTCGGTGGCGGCGCGCACTTCATCGAGGGTGACACCGGGCGCGAGCTCGCGTAGTACCAGACCCTCAGGTTCGACGTCGATCACGGCCAAGTCGGTGATGATGCGCTGTACGCACTTGAGACCGGTCAAGGGCAGCGTGCACTCACTAACGATCTTGTATCCACCATCTTTCGCCGTGTGCTCCATCATGACGATCACTCGTTTGGCCCCGTGAACGAGGTCCATCGCGCCGCCCATCCCTTTCACCATCTTGCCGGGGATCATCCAGTTCGCCAGATTGCCCGTGCGGGACACCTGCATGGCTCCGAGTATGGCGATGTCCACGTGACCGCCGCGGATCATGCCAAACGAAGTCGCGGAGTCGAAAAAGGAAGCCCCCGGCACGATTGTCACGGTCTCTTTGCTGGCGTTGATTAAGTCCGGGTCCACCGCGTCGTCCTTCGGATACGGGCCTACCCCAAGGATTCCGTTCTCCGAGTGCAACACGACGTGCATGCCGTCGGGCACGAAGTTCGGCACCAGTGTCGGTAGCCCGATGCCGAGATTGACGTACTGGCCGTCTCGGAGTTCTTGGGCCACGCGCGCGGCCAGTTGGTCTCGGGTCAAAGGACTCACGGGGTCACCGTTCTTCTTTCGATGCGCTTTTCGACTCCTGGCGTGTGCACGACGCGTTGAACATAGATCCCCGGGGTGTGCACCTTCATGGGGTCCAGCTCTCCCGGTTCCACCAGCTCCTCCACCTCGGCGATGGTGAGTCGTCCGGCGGCGGCGCAGAGTGGGTTGAAATTCGCCGCGCTCTCTTCGTAGATGAGATTGCCGTGACGATCACCGTATCGGGCGTGCACCAGCGCAAAGTCCGTTCGAATACTCAACTCGAGTACGTAGCGCGTCCGATCAAACTCGCGAACCTCCTTCGGCGGCGACGCGAACGCGATGCCGCCGGCGCCGTCGTAACGCCAGGGTAATCCCCCCTCCGCAACCTGGGTGCCGACGCCCGCTGGGGTGTAGAAGGCGGGGATGCCGGCACCGCCGGCACGGAGTCTCTCCGCCAAGGTGCCTTGGGGGACCAACTCGACCTCGAGCTCGCCGGACAGAAATTGGCGTTCGAACTCCTTGTTTTCGCCAACGTACGATCCCGTGGTACGTCGAATTCGCTTGGCGGCGAGTAGTAGACCAAGGCCCCATCCGTCAACGCCACAGTTGTTGCTGACCGTCTCAAGATCCGTCGCGTCACTCGCGAGGAGCGCTTCAATGAGGGCAGTCGGGATGCCACACAGTCCAAAGCCCCCTACGGCCAACGACGAACCACTTCGAATATCCTGCACGGCTTGCGCCGCCGTGTCTACGACTTTGTCCATCTACACTCCCATCACCTTGGCGAACATTGGTCTACTCATTCTGGTCGCGTCGTTCGAAGGAAAACTACCGTTACTCAAGGGACGAGGCCAATGCTCGGACCGTTCGAGACGGACTTGGTCGGCCCAGCAGGCTGGCCATCCACAGACTGGTACGACAGAGTGCCTCTAAGTCAACCCCGGTAGCAATATCGAGTCCGTGCAACTGCCACACCAAGTCTTCGGTGGCGAGATTGCCGGTGGCGCTGCCCGCGTACGGACACCCCCCGAGTCCGCCAGCCGACGAGTCCACCGTCGTGACGCCATTTTCCAGGGCGACCAAGGTGTTGGCTAGTCCTTGGCCGTACGTATCGTGAAAGTGCACAGCGAGGCGGTTCCGGCCGAGGCCACTGTCACTGAGGTCGTCCAGCAGGTCGACGACTAGTCCAGGGGTCGCCACTCCTATGGTGTCGCCCAGCGAGAGTTCGCCACAACCCATGGCGGCGAGCTCCACTGCCACCGCTGTCACTTGCGACACCGCGACGTCGCCCTCCCAAGGGTCGCCGAAGCACATGGAAACGTAGCCGCGAACCGCGAGACCAGCTTCCGTTGCGCGTTTCACTACTGGGGAGAACATCTGTAGCGACGCGGCCACGCTCTTGTTGAGGTTTCGTTGCGCAAAGCTTTCGGTGGCACTGGCGAAGACGGCTATCTCTTTCACGCCGGCCGCGAGAGCGCGATCAAGTCCACGCTCGTTGGGAACGAGTACCGGATGGCGACCCGGGAGAGGTCCGAGCAGCGCGAGCAGCTCTTCGGCGTCCGCCAACTGCGGTATCCACTTTGGTGGAACGAAGCTCGTTAGTTCGATGGCGCTCAGTCCGGACGACGCCAAGCGGCGCACAAACTCTGCCTTGGTCTCGACGCTCAGGATCTCGGCTTCGTTCTGCAGCCCGTCGCGTGGTCCCACTTCGTAGATCGTGACGTGATCGGGCAAGCCGGCCAGTGCCGTACGCCGCGGGCTTCTCATGGCCGTGCGATGGCGTCATCGCGAATGAATTGAGAAAATCCAATGCAAAAGCGACGACGTGAGGCCAATCGAACGTCGTCGATACAAGAGCTGCGTGCGACCATGTCGCTTCTCATTTTCCTCGCGGCGACGCTTGCTTGCTCGTCGCTTCGTTCGAACCTTTGAGTAGTGTTGTTTATCATCCAGTTTGACCCCTTGACGCCGTCATCGATCTTTAGTTCAACGATCCGTCTATGAGGAAGCATCCCACGTCAAGATCTCATTCTCGCAACTTGGAGCAGGGCGATACTCGCTTAGTCAAGAATCGTGAGCCGGCATTCGTGAAGGGACCCGTGGTTGTGGCGATCAAGTCGCGCCAAGAGGAAGGAGATCGTTCATGACGTTAAAGGACAAGGTGGCGTTGGTCACGGGATCGACGAGCGGGATAGGGCTCGGCGTAGCGCGTGCGTTGGCGGCCGAAGGTGTGCACCTCATGCTGAACGGCTTCGGCGACGCCGACGAGATCGAGAAGATTCGTGGTGGCTTGGCCTCGGAGTTCTCCGTCACCGTGCGGTACGACGGCGCGGACTTGATGAGACCAGAGCAGGTGGCCGCGATCGTCAAGAAGACCCAGGTGGAGCTGGGAAGTCTCGATATCTTGGTGAACAACGCGGGCATTCAGTTCGTGGCGCCCATTGAGGAGTTTCCCGAAGCGAAGTGGGACGCGATTCTCGCGCTGAATCTCTCGGCGGTGTTTCACGGCATGAAGGCCGCGATACCGCAAATGAAGGCGAAGCAGTGGGGGCGCATCATCAACATCGCCTCGGCCCACGGCCTCGTCGCGAGCCCCAACAAAGTGGCGTACGTGGCGGCCAAGCATGGGGTCGTCGGCGCCACGAAGGTGGCCGGCATCGAACTGGCGAATGACGGCGTCACGGTGAACGCGATATGTCCGGGCTGGGTGTTGACGCCCCTCGTGGAACAACAGCTCGAGGACCGGGCTTCGCAGTCGGGGACTGACGTGGCGACGGAGACCAAGGAGTTGTTAGAAGAGAAGCAGCCGATGTTGAAGTTCACCTCGCCCGAGTCGATAGGCGCGATGGTCGTCTTTTTGTGCTCCGACGCGGCCCAGACCATCACGGGCGCTGCCCTATCGATTGACGGAGGTTGGGTAGCCCAGTAGACCCCGAAGACTCGGAGAGCTTGGTAGCGAAGAGTTGCAACTGAACTAGGAGTGGAAGAGCAGCTCCGACTTCTTCGACTTCTTTAGGTGCCCCGGCGGGAGTCGAACCTGGGCGCAGCGCTTCGGAGATAGTCACTCTTAGTGATGCAACAGAACTGTGAAGACGTTTGCGGGTTGTGGTACCCCATCAGCGTCTGATAAAACTGCGCATTCGCCCTCAAGCGCGGAAGTCATCTATAAAACTCAAGATTTCGATTCGATTTTTACTTCGCTCTTACATCGAACATATTCAACTTCGTGAGTACGTGAAATACTTTGACCAGAGTGCCTCCCACCACAATCTTTGCGCACCCTTCCGGTAAGCCTTGGGCGATGAAAGGTCGTTGAGGCAATAATCCCAATGTCCAAGCCGAGGGTGATGAATCATTCAAGTTATAGAAACCTGCGACACTCCAACAACGCGGTGGTCTTTTCAGTCCTCGTGGCCTTAACCGTTGGTCTCGTCGCGATTAGTCATCCAGCTGGCGCCGCGCGAAGTTCGACGGAAAATCAATATCAATCCACGTCCGGACTATCGAGACAGGGCTCCACGGCGCTGCAAGCACTCCCAAAACCACCGGCCGTGCAACCGTTTCAGACCTCCCCCGTCGGGGGAGAGGGCCAGTGGCGCGCCGTTGGTCGTCACGTGGATGGCACGACTGCGATCTATACCACAGTGGTTCGGCTTCCCGACGATCCCTCGGTGGTGGCGGGCATCGCTTGGTTGGATACCAAGATCCTTCGCGCGAGGCTCTACTCCGGAAGTTTGAGTCCCGGCGGATTCACTTGGAGACTTACCGCGCCGATATCAACTGCCGCGTCAAGGACCCTTGTGGCGGCCTTCAATGGAGGCTTCCAACTTAAGGACTCGCGCGGAGGTTATTTGAGCGAAGGGCGACTCGCCGCTCCGCTACGAGTCGGCGCCGCGTCTCTCGTGATCTACAAGAGTGGCTTCGCGACGGTCGGTCAGTGGGGGCGAGACGTGGGCATGACGTCCGAGGTCGTTGTAGTACGACAGAATCTGAATCTTCTCGTTGAAAATGGACACCCCGTGCCGGGACTCAATCCTCGGGATGTTTCCACCTGGGGCGTTGCACTCCATCAGGTAGCTAACACTTGGCGCTCGGGACTTGGGGTGACGGCGAACGGAGCCCTTGTCTACGTCGCGGGACCAATGACCATCGTCGATCTTGCGAATTTGCTCGTTCGCGCCGGAGCAGTAAGGGCAATGGTCCTCGATATGAATCCAGAGTGGCCGGTGTTTGCAACCTACGCGCCCGCGCGTGTGAACGCACCGGCCTCGGCTTCAAATGGGACCGATCTACTCTCTTCAATGACCCAAACGCCGGCTCGATTCTTTCAGAGTTCCTACGCTCGAGATTTCATCACCATGTCCGGGCCGTGAGTAATCGCTTCGGAGTGAGCGTGCAGCTCATGAATGGCTCTTTCGTGATCGCCCTTCAAAGGAGAACGAGCCGCGGACGCAAAAGCGAGTGACGTTGCTCAGTACGTCGACACCTCCCCGAGCGCTCGACTGCTGACGCGAAGGGTTGAGTCCTTCAATCGATCGACGTGTCGCTATCGGGCGCCACTCTTCTTTGATAGAAAAAAGGCGTCGTTTCGGAGTCGTGAGGCTGGTCTACTTCTCATCAAAACTCAGCAATGTCGGCGGCTATGGACGCAAGACCGTCATGAGGCGCAGCGCTCGTCAGTGCTCTTGCGATGACGGCCCCGAAGCCCTTTGAACCGACACTGACCATTGGGGACCTGCGACCGTCGTCACGACAACGCCTCAGAGAAGACCATCTTCGACGTCTTGAACATCGATCCATCAGCTTTGATGAAGAAACCTTCCACGCCCTCCATACTCTCAAGAAGGAAAAGGACACTTTTTCCCCCTACGGCTAAGGCCGTAGCCAGGGCGTCGGCTATGGCGAGTCGTCCGCCAACTACCGTCGCGGAGACCGCCGCGACGTCGCCTCCATTGGGATTGATGAGGTGGTTTCCTCTCTCGTAGATCCCCGACGTCGCGATGGCGGTAGTGGTAGGCACGATCGCACAGAGAGCGTCAGGGGTCAAAGGGTGTCGGATTCCAACTTCGTACGTCTTTCCGGGAAGCACACAGATGTCGCCGCCCGCGTTGACGAGCGCTGCCGCGACTCCGTGTTCGGCCAAAATCGAAAGTGCTCTCTCTGCGGCCCAGCCTTTGACGAGCCCCGTCGGGTCGAATCCACCCGGCATGGCCCAGGGATCGAAATAACCCTCCGAAGAGTTGCACGCGTGTGCGCAAAGTTCCATCACTTCATCCATCAAGATTGAGGACTCAGCGACGTCGCCGGCGCGCAGGCGGGACAACTCACTCTCCGCGTTCCAACGGCTAAAACGGTCATCGAGTCTATGAAGTTCCAAACAGGCCTCGTCGAGTGCCCGAGTGACCTGCCCGCTGGAGAGGTCTTCGTCGTCAATCAGAAAGGAAACGACGGTTCCCATAACGGACTCCGTCCGGGTGATCACTTAAAGTGCAGCGAGTCGAGAGCGCTTTGAATCGAGTACGCGTAGGCTTCGCTGGTGTACGTGGCGCCGGATACGGCGTTAATTTTCGTACTTTGGGCTTGGAGTACTTCAGCTTTCAAGAGTGGCACCGCGTACTGCTCGAGTTGCTGTGAGTAGGACTCGAGGGTTTGCAGCGACTGAACGGAAAGTCCCACGATGTGATTGTTAGTAATCGTCACTTTGACGGCCATTACCCCGTAGGAGTAGTTCTCTGACTGGCCTACCGCACTGCCGTTTACGTTCGACGGTGGACCGGTCACGGTAGTGGTAGTCGTTGGACCAGAGTTCGGTGGCTGCGGTGACGACGTCGTAGTTCCACTGGTCTTAGGCGACGTAACTTTCGAGACGGGCGCGCTCTGACTTGACGGGCTGTGCAACGTGACGACGCCCAAGAAGCCGACGACCGTAGCTCCCAAGAGGGCAAAAGAACCTTTCATTTCCTCCTCATTTCAGATGGTGTACGCCTCTTGGTGAAGTGCTTCAGCGTCCACGCCGGCTTTACGAGCCATCGATGACGCGGCGCGAACAAAGCTCTCCGAACCGCTGATGAAGACGTCACGTTTGGCAATATCAGGAACTAACTCCACAATCGATTCCAAGCGCACCGTCTCCCTGCTCCCAATGAGCCGAAAGACTTTGCCCTTTCGAACTCGTACGAGTTCTTCAACCTCGTCTTCTAAAATCAAATCCTCTTCGCGCGACGCGCGAAGGACCACCAACGGGCGCGACTTTAGTGGCAGATCCTCGAGCAGGGATCGCACCGCCGTTACGCCTATCCCGCCGCCGATAAAAAGCACTCGGTTGCGTCGACGGGCAAAAGTGGTAAACGATCCGTAGGGACCCTCGATGGCCACCGCTGTTCCCACCTTGATCCGTGCTAGCTCTCGTGAAAAATTACCCACGCCTTGTACGGTCAAGCGAAGGAACGGAGGCTGAGGTAAGGCGGACACCGTAAAGGGGTGGGCCTGCCACCACATCTGCGGGGTCAGAAAACGCCATTCAAAAAATTGGCCACCGGCAATCGCCAGTCGATCGAGGTGTCGACCTTCCAGAATCACTGAGACGACGCCGGGACGCTCCGGTCTAATCTCCACCACCTTCAAACGGTGTCGAATCGATCGATAGAGGGGAAAGCCGATTCGATAGGTGACGACGAGACCTGCGGCCAACAGCCACGCGATCGTCCACACCAGTTTCGCTAACGGGTGGCCTACGAATGAAGGGCCGAGGGCCAACTCATGCGCGAACGAAAGTATGAGCGCAACGTACATGAGTAGGTGTACGAGCCACCAGCTCTCTCTCGGAATCCGAGTCCGGATCTGTCGAAGGGAAATCAGGCCGATGCCGACCATAATGCCCAGGGCCACCGTGGCCGTCACCATGCTGGGAAACGTGTTGACAATCACGCCGACTTCCTTCAGCACTCCTCTTTTTGCAACTTCTGCGTACGCGAGCGTCAAAAACACAGCGTGGACTGAGATCAACGAGATTGGCCACGGAGCTAGGAGTCGGTGCCAGTGGATGACGCCGTGTTGCCCCAACATTCGCTCGAGAGCCGGGAGACGACTCGCGAGTACGACCATCATCAACGCCAAGTACGTGCCCACCATGCCCGAAGTTGAGCCAACAAACATCGCCAACCCTCCTTGGACGTGAAACTCGCTGAGGGTGCCGTCGACGATCGGTAGTCCCGCCACCAATCCGAGACCCAGGCCGCACACCAACAAGACCACGTAGAAGGAGACGGGGTTAGGTCCTCGGGTTACAACCCTTCGGGGTGGTCCGCGCCGAGTTCTTGACCCGAGAGTGAGCTCTTTCGAGTCCGATTCAACGTATTCCAATTGACGCTCCAGTTGACTCGCGTTCTCGCGAGGTAGCCACGTCAGGCTACCGAGAGATATCGAGTGCACCTCAGAATCTTGAAAACTTCTTAGCCAGTTTTGCGGGTGTTTCTACAAAGAGCGTCAGTTCACTCGGTAGTGCAGTGGACCGAGCACGGGGGACCATCTTCAACCTCAATGGACCTCGCCGGCGCGCCCGAATTGGCGAGTCCTGTTGCGAAGATGTCTCGTCGTCGAATCTCGTTGATCTATTGGCGATGGCGCAGGGATCACCTCGTGGTTGGGAGTTACTCACTCGGAGCCCTGGGGCGCGTCACCATAAAAAGGGCGCTACGGACTCTGCCGTCGAGACAGTGCAGCGTGAACAACATAAAAGGGACTGGCGAAAGTCATGCGACCGACACCCACCGAGCCGTACTTGAGGTTCCATTGCTGCTTTCTATTAACAGTTATTCATGACCGGTCGAGCACTGTCGCGGGCAACGGTGTGCGACCCAATGTGGTCGCTAGTGGAAGCTATTGGGAAGACTGGGATCAGGTTCTAGGTTAATTTTGCGCACGTCCCAGGACAAAAGACGAACGCCTTGGTGCCCCCGGCAGGAGTCGAACCTGCGCACATGGCTTCGGAGGCCAATGCTCTATCCGCTGAGCTACGAGGGCGGCGTGCTCAGCCTACCGGAAGGGTTTTTTCCTTTTCGAGTCTCGACGTTCACAACTTCTAAGGTTTACGTATGAGTATTGAGCCCATTCTCGCGTCGCTCTTTCCCGACACCGCGACGTTGCACGAACGTGGCGTCTCGGTGGGGGGAGTGGATCTACGCGAACTCGCCGCCACCTACGAAACGCCACTGTTCGTCTACGACGAAGAGACGCTGCGCGCCCGGTGCCGCGAAGCCGCGAGCCTTTTTGATGACGGCGTCGCTTTCGCCTCGAAGAGCTTTCTCTGTGGCGCGATGGCGCAACTTGCCTACCAAGAGGGACTGTGCGTGGACGTGGCGACCGGCGGCGAACTCGACATCGTGTTGCGCTCGGGCGTGCCGGCGAGTCGAATCATCATGCACGGCAACAACAAGTCCAAAGAAGAGATCGCCGACGCCATGGCAGCGGGCGTGCATCGCTTGGTGGTCGATAACTTCGACGAGATCGATCAACTCAGCGAAATGGTCAGTCTCGCCAAGCCACTCAACGCGCTGGTGCGCGTCACGCCGGGCGTCGAGGCGCACACTCACGAGTACGTGCGCACCGGTCAAGAAGACACCAAGTTTGGTTTCTCGGTCTCGAACGGTGACGCTCGACGGGCTATCTCGATATTGCGAGCGATCCCCGGACTACAGCTTCACGGCGTACACGCGCACATTGGCTCGCAGATCTTCGAGCTGGCGGGCTTTCGCGAGTCGATGTTCGTGCTCGGTGAGTTCACGCGTGACGATGACTTTGACGAACTCTGCATTGGTGGGGGACTCGGCGTGGCGTACGTGGCGGGCGAGTCGGCGCCGTCAATCAAGGAGTGGGCCGAGTCGATGCGCCACGCCGCGCGAGAGAGTGGCCTTCGCCCTGATCTACGGCTGCTCGCCGAACCCGGTCGCGCCATCGTGGCTCAGGCGGGCGTCACGATTTACTCTGTCGGGGTCGTCAAGCCCGTCACCCAGCGCACGTACATGGCGGTCGACGGCGGGATGAGCGACAATCCGCGACCCGTTCTCTACGGCTCGGGTTACGAAGCCTTCGACGTCGATCTTCCCCTGGCGTCTCGTCCCCAGATGGTTCGTCTCGTGGGCAAGCACTGTGAGAGTGGCGACGTCTTGATTGACGAGGCGTACTTGCCGGCCCGAACCAAGGCCGGCAGTCTCGTCGCGACACCGGTCACCGGCGCCTACGGCTACTCGATGGCGTCGAACTACAACCGGGTACCTCGCCCGGCCGTCGTCTTTGTTCAAGACGGTCACGCTCGAGTAGTTCTTCGACGCGAGACGTTCGACGACCTCGCTCGACTCGAAGTGTGAGAACGACGTCGCGTCAAGGGTGAGTTAGCCTTGTTTGATGGAGAGACCGGTCGTTCGAGTCGGCGTCATCGGTGGGGGATTTGTGGGTACGGCCCTCGTCCAACTCCTCCTCGACCCCACTCGTCACGCGGCCATCGTGGACGGGGCGACGGCGCCACTGGAACTCGTGGGCGTCGCGGTCCGTGACACGAGTAAGCCCCATCCGGGCATTGAAGCTGCTCTCCTTACCAGCGACGTCGACGGGCTCCTTTCGAGCGACCTCGACGTGCTCGTCGAAGTCGCGGGTGGCATAGAACCGGTCCGCACCTACGTCGAAACAGCCCTGAAACTCGGCGTCTCGGTCGTGACCGCCAATAAGGCCCTTATTGCCGAGAGTGGAACGGAGTTAGCCCAACTCGCGCACGTTAACGGCGCCGACCTCTTCTACGAAGCCGCGGTCGGCGGGGCGATTCCCATCCTTAGGGCGCTACGCAGTTCGCTCGCCGGCGAGCGCATCAATCGGGTGATGGGCATCGTCAATGGCACGACGAACTACATCCTCACCAAGATGACGAGCGAGGGGAGCGACTACGCGAGTGCGCTCGCCGAGGCGCAAGCTCTCGGTTACGCCGAAGCCGATCCGAGTGCTGACGTGGAGGGCTTCGACGTCGCGGCCAAGGTGCAGATTCTCTCGACCCTCGCCTTTGGCACGCGCTTAAGTGGTGACGAGGTGGCTCGCGAAGGCATTACCGGTATCCGGGCCGTCGACGTGGAGTACGCGCTGCGCTCGGGTTACGTCATCAAAATGCTCGGCGTCGCCGAGCGCGTCGGAGACACGGGAGTTTCTCGTCGAGCTCACCCGGCGATGGTGCCCGCGCGCCATCCGCTCGCTTCAGTGAATGGCCCCATGAACGCCGTGTTCGTTGAAGGAGTGAAGAGTGGCCCGTTGATGTGGCTCGGCCAAGGCGCGGGCGGCGAGCCCACGGCGACAGCGGTCCTCGGTGACGTGCTCGACGCGGCGAGAAATCGTGTCAGTGGTCGCCACGACGTCCCCTTCAGTGGTGACACGTCGCTGCACTACGTGCCAGCCGGAGAGCTGTCGAGCGTGTTCTATCTCAGCATCGACGTCTTGGATCGTCCCGGCGTGCTGTCGGACGTCGCCGGCATCTTTGGCCGTCACGACGTCTCCATTCGGTCCATGGATCAGTCCGGCTTTGGCGACGAAGCCCGTCTGTCGTTTCTAACGCACCGCGCCTTGAGTTCTGACGTTTTTGCCACCGTCGAGGAGCTGAAGGCTTCAGCCTCGGTGGAGTCCGTGGGCGCGTGTATTCGCGTCATCGACGGGGTATTCGAGTGATCGGGTGGCGGGGACTTCTTCACGAGTACGCCGAGTGGTTCGATCTCGAGGGCATTAACGACGTCGTCACCTTGCAGGAGGGAAACACGCCTCTTCTTCACGCCGATCGACTCTCGGAGCGACTCGAAGCGGACGTCTGGCTGAAGTACGAGGGGCTCAACCCCTCGGGATCGTTTAAGGATCGTGGCATGACCATGGCGATCACCAAGGCGAAGGCGCAAGGCGCGAAGACCGTGATCTGTGGCTCGACGGGCAACACGTCCGCCTCGGCGGCCGCGTACGCGGCCAAGGCCAACATGGAGTGCGTGGTCCTCGTCCCCGAGGGCAAGATCGCGCTCGGCAAACTGGCCCAGGCGATCGTCTACGGCGCGCAGGTTCTTGAGATTCGCGGCAACTTCGATCAAGCGCTCAACCTCGCGCGAGAGCTCACCCAGCATCTACCCATCACGATCGTGAACTCCATCAATCCCGACCGCATCGAGGGTCAAAAGACCGGCGCCTTTGAAATCGTCGACGTTCTGGGTAAGGCCCCGGACATCCTTTCGATTCCGGTCGGCAACGCCGGCAACATCACCGCCTACTGGCGAGGCTTTACGCAGTACCACTTCGCGAAGCGCTGCACCACGTTGCCAAAGATGTGGGGATTCCAAGCGGCCGGGGCCGCGCCGATCGTGCTCGGTCATCCCGTCGCCAATCCCGAAACGATCGCCACCGCCATTCGCATTGGCAACCCCGCGAGTTGGGTGCCGGCCTTGGAAGTGATTCACGAGTCTCTCGGTGACATTCGTGCCGTCACCGACGAAGAGATCCTCGACGCCTATCACTTCATTGCCCGACACGAGTCGATCTTCTGTGAACCGGCGTCGGCCGCGTCGGTGGCGGGACTGTTGAAGTTCGGTGTTCCCAAGGGTTCGACGGTGGTGTGCGTCCTCACGGGCAACGGTCTGAAGGACCCGGACACCGCCGTGGGATCGAGCGCTTCGCCCGACGTGGTGGACGCGTCACTCAGCGCTCTCCTGGCCAAACTTTCGTAACTGTTTACTTTGCCCGCGTCGTCGGCTACACTGATAACTGTCGTCCGTTCGGTAGTACCGGCGTAAGGAAGCTCTTCCGAGACGACAGTTCCCGATTTTCTTCTCCGCCCCGTCGTATCGTTGCGGGCGGCGAGAAAGGATCATGCATGGCTATTAAGCCCTCCCCAGATCGTTCGGATCTCGAGTCCAAAACTCGCGAAGATCTGCAAACGATCGCCAAAGTAAAGGGCGTTGAGGCACCGACCCGCGCCAGCAAAGCCGCGCTCATCGAGGCCATTATGGGCGAAGTGCCCGAATTGCCCGACGACTCGAGCGCTCCCAACACCCGAGCGGTGCGCTCGCGTCGCACCGTAGCGACCCCCGACGATGACTTCGACGACCTACTCGGTGAGTTCGTCGCCGACACCAAGGACGAAAAGGCCCCCACGAGTGAGTCGTCCGTCTCCGAGGCCGTCGCGCCGTCGGAGAGGCCCACGGCCCGTCCGTTCACCCAGACGCGCCCCGAGCGTCAGCCTCGGGAGTTTTCGAACGACTCGAACAATCGCAGTCGTCGTAATCGCCGCAACCGAAGTGGTCGAGAGCGTTTTACCGGCGACTCGATGCCCAACGCCGACCAGCCCTACGCGGGCGAACTCGTCGAAGTCGAAGGTCTGCTCGATTTGCGCGACGACGGCTACGGCTTCTTGCGCACGAAGGGCTACCACGCGTCGCCCAATGACGTCTACGTCTCCATCAACCAAGTTCGCCGTTACCACCTGCGCAAGGGCGACACCATCGTCGGGGGCTTTCGACCGGCGGCGTCGAACGAAAAGTACCCCGCCCTATTGCGCGTGGACACCGTCGCGGGCGTCGACCCCGAGGTGGCTCGTCTGCGCCCTCGTTTTGAGGACCTCACGCCGCTCTTTCCCGACGAGAAGCTCAACCTCGAAACCAACGAGGGCAAGCTCGACCTGACGCCGCGCATCGTCGACCTCTTGTCGCCCATTGGCAAGGGCCAGCGCGGACTCATCGTCTCGCCCCCCAAGGCCGGCAAGACGACGATCATGAAGCAGATCGCCCAGTCCATTGAAGTGAACAATCCCGAGGTCCACCTCATGGTGCTCCTCGTGGACGAACGTCCCGAAGAGGTCACCGACATCCGGCGCAGCGTCCAGGGCGAAGTCATCTCGTCGACCTTCGACCGCCCCGCGGAGGAGCACACCCACGTCGCCGAACTCTGCATCGAGCGCGCGAAACGACTCGTCGAGCAGGGCCGCGACGTCGTGATCATCCTCGACGGTATTACGCGGCTCGCTCGCGCCTACAACTTGGCCGCGCCCGCGACCGGGCGAATCATGTCCGGTGGTGTGGACTCGGGGGCGTTGTACCCGCCCAAGAAGTTCTTCGGTGCGGCCCGAAACATCGAAGAGGGCGGCTCCTTGACGATTCTCGCGAGCGCCCTCGTCGAGACGGGTTCGAAGATGGACGAAGTGATCTTCGAAGAGTTCAAGGGCACCGGCAACATGGAACTGCGCCTCGACCGTCGTTTGGCCGAGCGCCGTCTCTACCCGGCTATCGACGTGAACGGTTCCTCGACGAGAAAAGAAGAACTGCTCTTTAGTCGCGAAGCCCTGCCCCAGGTGTGGAAGTTGCGTCGCGTCTTGAACGGACTCGCCGCCGAGGGCCGCGACGCCGCGGGCCTCGAACTCTTGATCGACAAGCTCAAGTCCACCAAGTCCAACGACGAGTTCCTGGCCGAGATCGCCCGCGGTCCGGCGCCAACGAACTAATTTCCCGCTAAACTCACTCTTCGCACGAAGGAGCATTATGAAGCCAGATATCCACCCCACCTACGGTGAAGCCAGCGTCACCTGCTCGTGCGGCAACGCCTTTACTACCGAGTCGACCAAGTCGTCCATTCGCATAGAGCTCTGCAACGAGTGCCACCCCTTCTTTACCGGCAAGCAGAAGCTCGTCGACACCGGTGGCCGCGTCGAGCGCTTCCAGCGCCGTTACGCGCAAAAGAACAAGGCGCGCGCGCCGAAGGCTTAGGTCCTCGAGCGCTCAGCGAGTTTTGTGCGCTCTCTCGACGAGACGCTGAACGTTCTTCAGAGTGAACTCCACTCCGTGGAAGCCCAGTTGTCCGAACCCGACGTCGCCAGTGACCTCACGCGTCTGCGCGACCTCTCTCGGCGCCACAAGGAACTCAGTGAGATCAACGTCGCCTGGACTGACCTGAAGGGCGCCCGGGAAGACCTCGCCACGGCCCGTGAGATGTTCAATGAGACCGAGGGCGCCGATCGAGAGTCCTGGCGCGAAGAGGTCAACGCCGCCGAAGAGCGAATTGGCGAGCTTGAACTGAACCTCGAATCGCTCCTGTTACCTCACGATCCCAATGAAGGTCGCAACGTCATCTTGGAGATTCGCGGCGCTGAAGGGGGCGAAGAGGCCAACCTCTTCGCCGCGGACCTGGCCGAGATGTATCGCCGCTACGCCGCGCTACGCGGATGGAAGCTCGAAGTCATCGAAGAGCGCCAGTCCGAACAGGGCGGCCTCGACGAAGCGATCTACCTCATCAAGGGCGACGACGCGTGGAGCCGCCTCGAGTTCGAGGCGGGCGTACACCGCGTGCAACGCGTTCCGGTTACCGAAGCCAAGGGCCGCGTGCACACGTCGTCCGCGACGGTGTCTGTGCTGCCCGAAGCCGAAGAGGTTGACGTTGACATCAACCCCAATGATCTGAAAATCGACGTCTACCGCTCGTCGGGTCCCGGTGGCCAGAGCGTGAACACGACCGACTCGGCCGTTCGCATCACCCACGTGCCCACGGGCATCGTGGTCTCGATGCAGGACGAGAAGAGTCAGATTCAAAATCGAGCGAAGGCCCTGATCGTGTTGCGCTCGCGGCTCTTAAAGGCCGCGCAGGAAGCCCAAGCCAGCGAACTCGGTGATCTGAAGCGATCGCAACTGGGCGGTGGCGGGCGAAGTGAAAAAATTCGCACTTATAACTTCAAGGAGAACCGGGTCACCGAACACCGGATCAACTTGACGAACTACTCGCTCGACGCGGTACTGGCGGGCGACCTTGATCCCTACATCGACGCACTCTTGGCGGACAAGCGAGCGCGCCAGTTGGCCGAGAGTGACGGACGCTAACGCCCAGGCAGTGACCGAACTCGTTAGGGGCGGTCTCAATCGGCGAGAAGCTCGCTGGCTCGTCGAGGAGTTCGGTTCCAACGGCCACGCTCTTCAAGTAGCCGCGCAGCGACGCCGTGACGGTGAGCCGCTGCAGTACGTCATCGGGCACTGGCCCTTTCGATCACTCGACCTCGAGGTCGATGAGCGCGTCCTCATCCCTCGCCCCGAAACCGAAGAGTTGGTCACGGCGGCGATTCGTGAACTCGCCCGCGCTCAACTGAGCGAACCCTTGATCATGGATCTGGGCTGTGGGTCGGGCGCCATCGGACTTGCCCTGCTCGACGAACTTCGCGAACGCGGCGTCGCGGCGACGTTGGTCGCGGTCGATGAGTCGCTCGACGCGCTCGCGCTGGCGCAACGAAACGCGCGCAAACACGAACTGAGCGGCGCGACGTTCGTGCACTCGTCGTGGTTCGACGACCTTGACCTCGCCCTGCACGATTCAATCGATCTCATTGTCGCGAACCCGCCCTACGTTAGCGACGAAGAGTTTGCCGGTCTGGACGCCGTGCTTCGTTACGAGCCCCGAAGTGCGATCGTGGCGCCGGACTCTCTCGGGGTGACGGGCTTCGCGGACCTCGAGATCATCATCGCCCAATCGATCACGTGGCTGAAACCCGGAGGCGTGCTCGTCTGCGAACACGCCAACACGCACCGTGACGCGGTGCTCGCGGCGGCCACGTCCGCCGGACTACGTGACGTTAAAGACCTCGAGGATCTGAGCGGTCAACCGAGAATCATGGTGGCGCACCGGTGAGTGAAATCGTGAGTCGTGACGAAGCGGTGCGCCTTCTTCGAACTGGTGGGGTCGTGGCCGTGCCGACGGACACGGTCTACGGCGTGGCGGCGTCAGTGGCGCACCCCATGGCCGTCGCGAACCTCTTCGCGATGAAGCACCGGCCGACGTCGATGGCGCTGCCGGTGTTGATCGATTCATTGGCGGCGATCGAACTCTTAGAGGTCACGTGGCCCGAAAACGCGCGACGACTCAGTGAAGCGTTCTGGCCCGGCGCGCTCACCATCGTCGTCAGCGCGCCTCGCGATCTAGCCCGGCTCGTCGGGAGCACCACCGACACGGTCGGCTTTCGCGTTCCCAACGATGAACTACTCGCCGGCGTGTTGAGAGAGAGCGGACCTCTCGCCGTCACCAGTGCCAATGAACACGGCGAAACTCCCTGTCAGCGCGCCGATCAGGTTCTGCGCACCTTCGCCGATCTTCGCGTTGTAAACGGCGTGCTCGACGGGGGTGAACGGGCCGGCGACGTCTCGACGGTGATTGAAGTTCGTGGCTCGTCATGGCGGATCCTTCGAGCAGGTGCGATTAGCGCCGACGAAGTGGCGCGCGTTCTGGCTTAGGCCAGCGCTCGTTCACGGGACGTCACTTGTCGCGCAAGACTTTCCTTACCCACGGCGCGGGGCGCTTCTCTAAGAACGCCGTCATCCCTTCGCGCGCTTCGTCACTGTGAAAGAGGTCAGCCGAAAGTTGGGTCGTCCAGGCGAAGGTCTCTTCTTCGGACATCGACGTTCTAGAGTTCGTGAGTTGCTTGGCGATAGCCAGCGCGTGCGGCTCGCCCGCAAGAAGATCGTTCACCACCGCGTCAATCTCGCCGTCGATCTCCTCGGGCGCTGCCGATTTGTTGATGAGTCCCATTCGCGCGGCCTCTTTGGCGGAGAATCGATCGCCGCGAAGAAAAGCGCTCTGCGCGTCGGCGCGACGCATTTTGGGCAAGCAGACAACGGAAATGATGGCTGGCGCGACGCCGATTCGAACTTCGGTGAATCCGAACTTCGCCGAATCGATTGCCACGGAGATGTCCATCACCGCCGCCAGTCCGACACCCCCGGCGACACAGTGACCCGCGACGCGACCGACGAAGGGTTTGGGAGAGAGTCGAATTCGTTGAAAGATCTCGCTCATTTCAACAGTGTCCTTCGCGCCTTTCCCGTCGTCCGGCTTGGAGCGTTCGGCCAAGTTGGCGCCGGCACAAAACGTCGAACCTCGATTCGTGAGCACGATGACGCGCACCTCTTTGTTGCTCTCCGCTTCGTCAATGGCGTCCCTGAGCTCGCGGAGCAGTTGCTGGCTGAGGGCGTTACGTCGCTCGTCGTCGTCGAGGGTGATCGTCATCACGCAGTCGACGGTCTTCGCTTTCACCAGTTTCACTGAACGCTCCTTGGCTCGGGTCCGTCACTCGCGGCGCCGGCGAATGCCTGCGCCCTTACCAACCAGTGATAGCCGAGTTCACCGGTCTCGAGTGACGTGTCGTCGACGTGACGCCGTTGGGTCACGACGAGACAGAACTCCTCGGCTGGGCCCCTAATGGTGTCCTCAGCTTGGTCGAGACCCCACGTCCAAAGTTCTCCGGCGGGATCGGTGAGTTCGAGTCGGACTTCACCGGCGGGAGGCTCTTCGCCTCGCACTTGATATGACCACTTTCTCGTGATGAAGCCGAGCTGCGCGACGTGGCGGAGTCGCTTCGTCGCGGGGCGTTCGGCGTGCAACGCTTCAACGACGTCAGTGCCGTGCGCCCACGTCTCCATGAGCCGAGCGCTGAGAAAGGACTTCGCACTCATGGACGGTCCGTACCAGGGCACACGCGCGTCGTCACGTAGTGACGTGGCCGCCCCGCTGAGGGCTCGTCGAGCGCGTCGCCACGTGCCTAACTGCTCCGTCGCCGAGAGTCTTCGAAAGGAACCGAGCGTGAAATCGTCGACGCCCTCGTTCGTGGCACCAGCCACGAGTTCGTCCACCCCCACTCGAAAAGCGTCGGGGTCGATGATGGCCGTCGCGGCGGAGGCGTCGAAATAGGTCAGGTGGCCGATCTGATCGGCGACGCACCATCCGAGGCTCGGTGTGGCGTGGCGCCACTCGTAGTTCGTGATGACCGAGACGATCTCGTCGAGCGCTTCTTGTTCTGCTAAGAGATCACGGCGAAGCGTGTCCAACTCGTCGGACGAACCAACGGCGGGGGCTTTCTTCGTCATGGTGAATCGAAGAGCACCGTCGGAATCTCGACGTATCTGCTGCGAAGCCACTCGCCGAGACCCTTGGCCTGCGCGTCTTGGCGAGTGGAAGCGGCGACGCCCTCGTCGAGAAGGTCGTGAATAACGAAATTCAGTGCGCGGAGGTTCGAGAAGGAGTAGCGATCGATTTCTAGCGGTGCCGTCTCGGGCAGGAGTCGACGAAACTCGTCCGCGCTGAGAAACTCGTCGAGCCACGCGAAGGCGTCTTCGCTGCGAGCAAAGATGCCGAGATTGGCGTTGCCACCCTTGTCGCCCGAACGAGTACCGAAGAGTTGGCCGAGCGGGCCCCGGGTTGTCGGCCCACCGGGCACGTCGCCGTGGTGACCCCCCGAACAGTTGGCCCGCGAACCACGCGGCGCGACCGAATCGACGACGGTGCTTTTGCCGCCCAGCACCGTCACGTACTGGGGCACGAGATCGCTCGGCACGACCGCGGGGCGGTACACGCCGAACGTCGAACCCTTGAAGGGACTCGCGCCGAGAACGAAGAATCCGGGAACGGTCGCGAGCGCAATCTCGACGACCGCGTCGGCGACAGCTCGGCCAACTTTTCGCTCGTCACGGTCCTTCAGCGTGAGACGCCACGTGGCGACCGCCTCTTCGTTCGTCGCGGGATCGACTTTGTCCGTCCGCACGAGCCTTGAGGTGATGCTGTCAAAGTCGCTTGGGGAAAAGGGGCAGGCTAGCCAGAACGCATCTTCGACGAGTCGGGCTTTCGCCTCAATGTCAAGACCGGTAAGTGCGACGCTCAGATCCCGGCGGTAGCCTCCGACCTCGTTCATCGCCACCTTCAGCGTCGCGGGCGGTGCCTCGCCCCTGGTGCCGCTGATTCGCACGCGGTCGTTCGCGATCTGTTCGAGTTGAATGGTGTCGAAGCGCGCTGAGACGTCGGGGCCGAGGTACGAAGGACCGCCGATCTCGTAGAGCAACTGCGAGGTGACGGTCCCTACGGACACTTCACCGCCGGTGCCGTCGTGCTTGCCTACGACCGACGATCCGTCCTCGGCGACCTCCACCCAGGGAAACCCGACTCTCGCCATGCCCTGAACTTCGCCAAAGAACGAGTAGTTGCCGCCGGTGACCTGGGCGCCGCACTCGATCACGTGACCGGCCACGACGCCGCCCGCCAGCGCGTCGAAGTTATCGCGACGCCACTGGTGGTGCCAGGCCGCGGGACCACAGACGAGCGCCGCGTCGGTGACCCGGCCCGTCACGACGATGTCGGCACCCATCGACAGAGCCTCGACAATGCCAAAGCAGCCCAGGTAGGCGTTGGCTGTGATGAAGCGCGACACGTCGCCGAGCGCTTCGCCGGTTTCGAAGTGTGCCAGATCGACGCCGGCTTTCTGCAGATCGTCCAGACGCGGCAAGAGATCGTCGCCGTTGACGTACGCGATCACGGGCGAGAGCCCGAGCTTGGCGGCGATTTCAGCAACCGCTTCGGCGCAGTGATCGGGGTCCAGGCCGCCGGCATTGGAGACGACCTTGATGCCCCGCTCAAGACAGGTCCCCATGACCTGCTCCATCTGGGTGATGAAAGTCCGAGCGTAACCAACGCCCGGGTTCTTCGCCCGCGTTCGAGCCAGAATGAGCATGGTCAACTCGGCCAGCCAGTCGCCCGTCAAGACGTCGATGGGACCATCCTCGACCATCTCCTTCGCGGCGGAGAGACGATCACCGAAAAAGCCCGAACAGTTGGCGATTCGCAGTGGCGCCGCCATCGTTAGTTCTCGTTCGTGGCGTCGTCGGGATCGAAGGTGAGAAGGGCTGCGCCGCTATCGACTTGCTGGCTCTTGGTGACCAAGACTTCGCTCACCGTTCCCGCGCTCGGCGCGCTGATGACGTGCTCCATCTTCATCGCTTCCATCACGACCAGCGCTTCGCCGGCGTCGACGTGTTGTCCGTCGCTGACACGTACGTCGAGGATCAATCCGGGCATCGGCGAGTTGAGTCCACCCGGCGTGGCTTCACTTCGTTGAACTTTGAAGCGCGGGACGATGCCAAACGAGACGGTGCCGCGAAGGATCTGCACGTAGAGCGAGTCGGCCGATCTCGTCACGCGCGACGTCGACCGGTACCCATTGATTTCGAGGTCAATCGCTCGCTGGCTCCAGTGGTGGATTCGCGCGTCACCTTGTGGCCCGAGATCAAACGACCCGTCGCGACGAGAGGAGTAGTCGACGTCGATCTGTTCATGACGGAAACTCAGCGACGTGCGCTGGCGCGGGAGCCGCGCGTTGCGCCAGCCGCTCGGCACCTGCTCCAGGACCGCGGCGTTGGCCCGACTCTCGCCCTGCAGCCACAGGGCGCCCGCGCTGGCCGCCGACACCAACTCCTCTTCGCAGAAGAGAAGTTCACGGGGCGGATTGAAGCGCTCGATGAAGTCGGTCGTCGTGTCGCCCGCCAGAAAGTGTTCGCTTCGTAGTGTCGCGACCAGAAAGTCACGGTTGGTCGTAACCCCTCCCAGGTGCAGGCGTTCCAGGGCTCGCGCGAGTGTCGCGGCCGCTTCGACGCGCGTGGGGGCGTGCGAAATAACCTTGGCGAGCAGTGGATCGAAGGCCACCGTGACGACGGAGCCCCTCTCGACGCCGCTCTCCCAGCGCACCGACGGCTCGTTCGGCGGCTCGAAAGCGACGAGGGTGCCGGTCGCTGGCAAGAATCCCGCGCTCGGATCCTCGGCGCAGAGTCGAACTTCAATGGCGCTGCCCGAAAAGTGCACGTCGTCTTGGCCGTAGCCGAGACGTTCGCCTTGGGCGATGCGCAGCTGCTCTCGTACGAGATCGATGCCGGTCACCTCTTCCGTGACCGGGTGCTCGACTTGAAGGCGCGTGTTCACTTCGAGGAAGTAGAAGTCGTGCGTCTCGTCGTCGACGAGGAACTCCACGGTGCCCGCGGACTTATAACCAATGGCGCGCGCGAGTTCGAGAGCCGCTTTGCCCATGGCGGCGCGCATTGCGTCGTCGACGACCGGCGAGGGAGACTCCTCGATCAGCTTCTGGTGACGACGCTGAATCGAACAGTCGCGCTCGCCGAGATGTACGAGATTGCCGTAGCGGTCGCCCAGTATCTGGATCTCGACGTGGCGCGACGACGCGACGTAGCGCTCGAGAAATATCCGGTCGTCCCCAAAACCGCTCTGCGCTTCACGCCGCGCCGCCGCGAGCGCTTCGTCGAGTTGCGACGCGTCGGTAACGACGCGCATTCCCTTGCCGCCGCCACCGGCGACGGCCTTGACCATGAGCGGATAACCAATGGACGCAGCGTCCTTCGGGTCTTCACTCGAGGGAAGTACTGGAACACCCGCGCGCTGGGCGAACTTCTTCGCGGCGAGTTTGTCACCCATCGCGTCGATGACCCGGGGCGACGGGCCGATCCAAAGGAGGCCCGCGGCTTCGACCTTCGCCGCGAACGCGCCGTTCTCGGAGAGAAATCCGTACCCGGGGTGAATTGCATCGACGCTGCTGGCCTTCGCGGCCGCGATGATCGCCTCGCCGTTGAGATAGTTCGTCGCGAGGCGCATGGCGACGTCGGCTTCTCCTACGTAGGGAGCGTCGGCGTCGGCGTCGACGTACACCGCGACGCAACGTAGTCCCACGGCTTTCGCTGCGCGAATGACTCTTCTGGCGACCTCGCCGCGATTGGCCACCATGATCGTCGAGAACGTCATAGGCGAAAGACTCCGTAGCTGGTCGCGCCCTCAACGGGGCGGCTGCGCACCACCGAAAGGCAAAACCCAAGGACGGTACGGGTGTCGCGCGGATCGATGATGCCGTCGTCACTGACGGCTCCGGTGGCGGCGAGGGCGAGCGAACCCTTTTCCTGGGCGGCTTCCACCATCGCCACGATCTCGGCGTCTTCTTTTTCGTCGAAGGGCAGTCCCTTGCGCTCGGCCTGGCCGCGCCGCACCTGGGACATCACGCCCGCGATCTGCTTGGGCCCCATGACCGCGACCTTCGCCGTGGGCCAGAGAAACGTAAAGCGATTGTTGAAGGCGCGCCCGGACATTCCGTAGGTGCCCGCGCCGTACGACGAGCCGATGATGACCGTCACGTGCGGCACGGTTGAGTTCGCGACCGCGTTCAGCATCTGTGATCCCTTTTTGATGATGCCCTCCGCTTCGGCCTCCTTGCCCACCATGTAGCCCGTGATGTTCTGGAGGAAGATGAGCGGAACGTCGATCTGATTGCAGAGCTGAATGAACTGGCCGGCCTTCTCGGCGGCGCGAGGGTGGATGACCCCGTTGTTACCGAGTATTCCTACCGGGTAGCCGTGAATGCTCGACCATCCACAGACGAGCGTGGGGCCGTAGCGAGTTTTGAACTCCTCGAAGCGCGAACCGTCGACGACGCGCGCGATGACGTCACGAACGTCGACGCTCTGGCGAAGGTCGCGACTGACGATGCCGAGCAACTCTTCGGGGTCGTGGACCGGGGGGTCGCTCTCGAGCGACGGCGCGGGTCCCTTCTTGCGCCAGTTCAAGTGCGAGACCACCTCGCGGCACAGTCGGATCGCGTCCATTTCGTTCTCGGCGAAGTAGTCGCCGAGTCCCGAGACCTCGGCGTGCATCAGAGCGCCGCCCAGAGTTTCGTCGTCGGACTCTTCGCCGGTGGCCATCTTCACGAGCGGGGGACCGGCGAGGAAGATTTTCGACTGGTCCTTCACGAGAATGTTGTAGTCCGAAAGTCCGGGCTGGTAGGCGCCGCCCGCGGTCGATGACCCAAAGACGACGCTGACGGTCGGTACGCGCATCTTGGAGAGTTCGATGAGGTCGTAGAAGAATCGCCCACTTTCGGCGAAGTGACCGGTCTGCATGCGACCACCCCCGCCACTGCCGACTCTTAGGTCCGCCCCGGCCGACTCCACGAAGCTGACGTAGGGGATCAGGTTGTCGCGAGCAATCTCTAAGGCGCGCATCCACTTCTTGGCCGAGTACAAGGTGAGCGCACCGCCCAGTACCGACGGGTCGTTGGCCATGATCAGGCACTCCGTGCCGGCAATCACACCGATGCCAACGACCATGCCCCCGCCAATGGTGTAGTCCGAGTTGTAGCCCGCGAGAGCGGAGATTTCGAGGAACGGCGAGTCGGGATCGAGCACGTTGGCGATTCGCTCGCGCACGGGCAGCTTGCCCCTCGAGCGCATTCTCTCCATCGCCTTTTCGCCGCCGCCGGCTTCGGCTTCATCGAGGAGTTCGTCGATGACACCGAGCTGTTCGAGCATGTCGGCGCGGTTCTTTTTGAAGGGTTCGGAGGAGGTGTCGAGCGTTGAGGCGAGCGGCGGCGCGAGCAGAACTGGCTTCATGCGCAAATCCTAGTAACCCTTGATTGTGGGAACCTTGGTGCGCTGGGAGTCAACGATCGACGACGTCGACCTCGTCAAGCGTCCTCGACGCGAGTTGCGAAGTCGTCGTGGAGCACTGAATCAGTCCAGGTATGGTGGTGGTAATGCGCATCGCCATGGGTTCCGATCACGCCGGTTACGACCTCAAGACGCTCCTTAAGGCATCTCTTCTCGGCTGGGGCTACGACGTGCTCGACCTAGGGACCGATAGTGCGACCGAACCCGTGGACTACCCCGACTTTGGCGCGGCGGTGGGACGAGCGGTCGTCTCGGGAGAAGCTGAACTTGGTGTCGCGTGTTGTGGTTCGGGCATCGGCATCGCGATCGCCGCCAACAAGATTCCCGGCATTCGAGCGGCCGTCGTGCACGACGTCACCTCCGGTCACTTGGCGCGTGAACACAATCACGCCAACGTGCTCTGCATGGGCGGGCGCCTCATGGGACCGGTCGTCGCGATTGAGTCGATGGAAGCGTGGCTGAACGCCACGCCGCAGCCGCGGCACCAAGGTCGTATAGAAAAACTGCACAAACTCGACGAAGTGTTAGCCAGCGAGGGGAAGTAGGTTCGTGGGTTCTTCACCATTAGACGCGTGGATTACGAATGACGACGAAATTACGGCGCTCCTGGCGGCTGATTGGGACCGTCAAACCACGACCGTTCAACTGATCGCGAGCGAGAACTTCGCGTCACCTTCGGTGTTGGCGGCGGCCGGTTCGATTCTCACGAACAAGTACGCCGAGGGCTACCCCGGACGTCGCTACTACGGCGGCAACTACGTCGTGGACGAGGTCGAGGATCTGGCCCGTCGTCGTGTGACCGCGCTCTTTGGCGCCGATCACGCCAACGTCCAACCCCACTGCGGCGCCAACGCCAACGTCGCGGTGTACGAGGCGCTACTGGACGCGGGTGACACGATTCTGGCGATGCGTCTCGACCAAGGGGGCCACCTCACGCACGGATCGCCGGCGTCAATAACGTCGAAGTTTTGGAAGTTTGTCTCGTACGGCGTGACGCCGCGCTCGGACGATCCCGCGGCGCCCGGCGAAATCATCGACTTCGAAAACGTTCGCGAACTCGCCCTCGAGCACCGACCCAAACTCATCGTCGCCGGCGCGACGGCCTACTCCCGTCAGATCGACGCGGCGCCGTTTCGAGAGATCGCTGACGAAGTGGGCGCGCTGTTGATGTTCGACGCGGCGCACGTGGCCGGTCTCATCGCCGGGGGTTCACACCCCAGTCCGGTGCCCTACGCCGACGTCGTGACCTTTACGACCCACAAGACGCTGCGAGGTCCGCGCGGGGGCGCCATTATCTGTCGCGAAGAGCACGCGAAAAAGATCGACTCGGCGGTCTTTCCCGGCCAGCAGGGCGGCCCGCTCGAACACGTCATCGCCGCCAAAGCCGTGGCCTTTAAAGAAGCCAGCCAACCGAGTTTTTCAACGTACACCGAGCAGATCGTCGCGAACGCCAAAGCCTTTGCTCGCGCGCTCGCCAGCGAGGGCTTTCGTCTCGTTTCGGGGGGCACCGACAATCACATGGTGCTGTTGGACCTGCGCGACTTTGACGGGGAGTTGACGGGCAAAGTCGCCCAGGAGGTACTCGACCACGCCGGTATCACGACCAATCGCAACACGATCCCCGACGATCCGCGCAGCCCCTTCATCACGTCCGGTCTTCGCGTCGGATCGGCCGCCGAGACCACCGCGGGCATGAAGGAGGGCGAGTTCGAGCAAATCGCCGCGTTGATGTCGCGCGCACTGCGCAAGCGTGACGACGAACTCGCACTCGTGGAAGTTCGCAACGACGTCGCGGCCCTCTGCGCCAAATTCAACCCGTACGAGAACTTTACTAAGTAGCTCATGGGCAATATTGCCGCGTACCTCGCCGTTATCGTGGTGGGAGTCATTGTTACTTTGATCGCGAACAAACCCGCGCGCGCGATCTCGCTGCGCGTGGGCTACACCGCGCTGCCCGACGAACGCAAGGTTCACAAGAGCGAGACCCCCTACGGGGGCGGCGGCGCGATGCTCGTGGGATTTTGTATCGCCCTGCTCTTCGCCTTTCTCATTCCCTCTCTACGAAGCGTGATCACGTCATCGCACGAGATGCTCGGCGTTCTATTGGCGACGGGCGTGATCTTCGTCGTTGGATTGGTCGACGACTTTCGCGAGATGAGTGCGCCGGCGAAAGTGGCGGGGCAGTTCCTCGCCGCGTCGATTCTGTACTTCTCGGGCGCCACGATGTACCAACTCAAGCTGCCCTTCGCGGGCTTCGTGGTCCTGGGTCCTTCGATCCTGCCGATCATCACGGCGGTGTGGGTCGTGGCGTTATCCAACGCCGTCAACCTCATCGACGGCCTGGACGGGCTCGCGGCCGGCATCGTGGGCATCGCGTCGGGGACCCTCTGCCTGTACGGACTGCGGCTCGAGCACCTGGGCCTCTTGCCCGTGACCAACGTCGGCCCCCTCATCGCGGCCCTCACCTGTGGCATCTGCTTTGGGTTTCTGCGCGACAACTTTCACCCCGCGAAGCTCTTCATGGGTGACGCGGGCGCGTTGATGCTCGGTCTTCTCATGAGTGCTTCCACCATGGTCATTGGAGGGAGAACCCCGCCGGCCAGCGGCGTGACCTTCTTCTTCTTCGCGCCCCTGTTGATTCCGGTGTTTATTCTGGGCGTCCCCCTCCTCGACGCGGTGTGGGCCTTCGTGCGGCGAACGGCCTCGGGTCAGGGCTTTCATACGCCCGACAAGAATCACATTCACCACCGTCTGATGCGCCTCGGCCACGGGCATCGCCGGACCGTCATCATTCTCTGGTCCTGGACGGCGCTGCTCTGTGGGTTTGTGCTGTTGCCCCTCTTCGATACCCGGGCCAACGTGTTTATTCCTCTCGGGGTGGCGGTCCTCGTCATCGCGCTCTTTACGTGGTTCAGTCCACTTCGCTGGCGTCTTCGTCAACGTCGCGAAGAGGCGGATGTCACCGATGAAAACGTCTCTTCGTGAGCGGCTCTGGAGAAAGTGGGCCTTCGGGCGACTCGGATCAGGAAAAACCAGCCATTAGAGACCTGCCCGGTCTCGCGGCCTTCGCGGGAATGGGCTTAACCATCGCGACGTGTTTCGCCATCGGTGTTCTTCTCGGGCTTTACGCCGACCACCTCTGGCACAGCGCTCCGTGGGGTTTGATATTCGGGATAGTGTTAGGAACGGTCGCGGCCGTGGCGAGCGTTACAAAGCTCGTTCGACGCTACCTCTAAAATTGACCGTCCGTGTTAGAAAACCTGCCCACCAACGCCCTTCCACGTCTCCTGCGCCGAACCACCCTTTGGGCGATCGCGGTGGGTCTCATTGGATTCGTGGTGGCCATCCTCGTCGCGCCGCCGCTCGCCGCGCTCGGCGTGGTCTTGGGCTTGGGACTCGCCATTCTCAACCTACGCTTCTTGGACCACCAAGCCGCTCAAGTGGAGCTTCGAGGTGAGCAGAGTGCGAAGGCCATGCGCCGTCAGCTTGGCGGGAAAACGACGGGCCGATTGTTGGTAATGACCGTCATCGTGGTGGCCGTCGTGTGGCTTAACGCCCCCTTGGGAATCGGTATTGTGTCGGGGCTTGTTCTTTATCAAATCGTCTTTGTCATGAACGTTTTGCGCGTGATGGCAAACCAGGGAGGCATGTAGTGGGTATGTTGATGGCGGCGGGGAATATCTCTGTGGGCGTGCACCCTGAGGCGCACCTCTTCGGCCTCACCATTGATACCGACATTGTCACTTCGACGTTGCTCGCGATGGTGATTGTCCTCTACATGGCTTTTCGCGTGCGTAAACCCACCGCCGGGGTCCCAAGCAAATTTCAATTGATGTGGGAGATACTCCTTGAACAGGTGAATGATCTCGCCGATTCTGCCATTGGCCCCAAGGGTCGGCGGTTTGTTCCAATCGCCATCACGCTATTCCTACTTATCTTGGTCGCTAACTGGATCGGATTCATACCCTCCGCAATGCATCCAGGTGTTTCTGGAGAGATCTTGCCTGCGCCTACGAGTGACGTGAACCTGCCCCTCGCAATGGCGCTCCTTGTGATCGTGTGGGTGCACGTTGAGTCGTTTCGAGCCCGCGGCATCCGTGGTTACTTTCGTCACTACAAAGAGCCCTACTTGGCTCTGACGCCTATCAACATCATTGAAGAGATCACCAAGCCCATCACGTTGACCTTCCGTCTCTTTGGGAACCTGTTCTCGGGTGGCCTGATGGTCGCGGTCATCGTGACTCTCTTACCAATTTTCGTCTCGCCGCTCGGCGAAATCATCTGGAAGCCCTTCGACCTCTTCATTGGGCTCATCCAGGCCTATATCTTTATGTTGTTGACGGTCCTGTACTTCGCGTTCGCCACGAGCAACGAAGAACACGATCCCGTTTTAGAGCCCTCGCATTAACCAATCCAGGAGGAAATGAGTAATGGCAAATACAGACACCGTCGCAAGTGCGGTACGCATCGCGGGTGCCCTCGTCGGCGGCGGTCTCGCCCTCGGCGGTGGCGCTATCGGTGCCGCAATCGGTGACGGTTTGGCGGGAAGCCAGACCATCGCGGCCATCGCCCGCCAGCCCGAGATCGAAAACAAAGCACGTCAGTACTTCTTCTTGACGGTGGGCCTGGTGGAGGCGATGTATTTCATCAACCTGCTGTTCATGGTCGTCTTCGTATACGTCTTCGAGAAGCACTAGTTCCGTCGTGACGCTCCAACGGTGGAGCGTCACGAGTGCTCATTATTAAGAAAGAGGGTCTCACGAGATGATTGCGACGTCAATCTTCCTGCTGCCCAATGGCACGTTCTTCGTTGAGCTGCTCGTGGTGGCAGTCATCCTGTATGTCCTGACGAAGAAGTGGCCCCTGCCGCAACTTAATAAAGCGTTAGGAGATCGACAAGAGAAGATTCGTACCGCCCTCGAAGCCGCCGACGCCGCACGCGCCGAAGCGGCCGCGGCCGATGACGAGCGCGCGAAAGTCCTCGCCGAAGCCCGTGAGCAGGCTCGGGTTATCGTCGCGGGCGCGCAAGAGACCTCCGATCAGCTGAAGGCCGAAGCGGGGGGCCGGGCCCAAGTGGAGTACGACCGCATCGTCGCCACCGCCCAGAGCGAGGTCGTGGCGGCTCGTCAGCACGCCATCGACGAAGCGTCGGCGCGCATCGGTGAAATTGTCTTTGACCTCGTGTCCAAGATCGTCGCTCGCGAAGTCGACCAGAGTACCCACGACGACCTCGTTCGCGAAGCCGTCGCCGCCTTGAACGCCGAAGCCGTCAAGGGATCGAACCGCTAACCATGCTGCCCAAGCTCGAAGGATTCGCTGCCGCTTTGCTGGGTCGACTCGACCACTCCGGGCTCGCCACGGTGGTTGGTGACCTTGACGCGTTCGTGGCCACGATTCAATCTCAAGGTGATCTCAATGCCGCACTGACCGACACCTCGATCGCCAACGTGGCGCGCGGTCAAGTAGTGAGTGAACTGCTCAGCAACAAGGTCAGTCCCGACGCCCAACGTCTCTGCGCCTACGCGGCGACGACGGCCCCGGCCCAAGAAGTGCCGCGCTCGATGGACGAGTTGGCGCACGTCGCGCGCACGCTCCTGGAGAGTCGCGAGTTTCACCACGCCAACTTGGGTCTTCTCGACGCGCACCGTCGCGTCGGCGGTTTTGCCGACGCCCTCCTCGATGAAATCGACACGGAGAACTTCTCTGCCATTGAAGACGACCTCTTTCGCTGGGCTCGAACGATCGAGGGCAACGTTGAACTGCGTCACCTCTTGCTCGATCGAGACGCGCCACTCGACGCCCGCCTCGGCCTCACCAATCAACTCCTTGAAGGCAAAGTCAGTCCGGTGTCGTTGTCACTCGCGCGGTTCACGATTGCGGGCGGTCGGCCCCGTGACGTCGTGGGCACGCTGGACTTTCTCGTGAACTACGTCGCGCAGTCGCGTGACTGGCGCGTGGCTCGCGTGCACACGGCTCGTACACTCAACGACGCCAGCCAGAGCGATCTGGTCGGATCGCTGAGTGCTCTGACGGGTAAGGACGTAGAACTACAGATCGCCGAAGAGCCCGAACTGTTGAGTGGCGTGCTCGTCGAGATTGGCGACCTACGCCTCGACGCCACGACCCGCGGGCGACTGGGCGCCCTGCGCGACGCCGTCGTGTCGGGCCGAGTTCTCGAATCCGCCGTAAATCGAAACGACTAAGTAAAGGAAATTACGATGACTGAGCTCACGATTAGTGCCAGCGAAATCACTGAAGCACTGCGTAAGCACGTGACCGACTTCAACCCGGCCGTCGAGGCCGAGCAGGTCGGACGCGTCGTGGAAGTAGGTGACGGCATCGCGCGGGTGTCGGGACTGCCGTCGGCGAAGGTGAACGAACTCCTCGAGTTCGAAGACGGCACGGTTGGTCTCGCGATGAACCTCGACGAGGAGACCATCGGCGCGGTGGTGCTCGGCTCGGTCGACAAGATCGAAGAAGAGCAGGTCGTGCGTTCAACGGGTCGAATCCTCTCGATGCCCGTCGGCGACGCGTTACTCGGTCGCGTCGTCAACGCCCTCGGTGAGCCGATCGACGGCAAGGGTCCACTGGTCGATCCGAAGTTCCGTCGCATGGAGATCCAAGCTCCGGGCATCACGGGCCGCCAGCCCGTCAGCGAACCGCTGCAGACCGGTATCAAGGCCATCGACGCGATGACGCCCATCGGTCGCGGACAGCGCGAGCTCATCATTGGTGACCGCAAGACCGGCAAGACCACCGTCGCGGTGGACACCATCTTGAACCAGAAGGGTCACGGGGTGAAGTGCATCTACGTGGCCGTGGGACAGAAGAACTCCTCGGTCGCTCAAACGGTGAAGATCCTCGAGGACCACGGCGCCTTTGAGTACACGGTCGTGGTCGTGGCCGGTGCCGGCGACCCGGCACCGTTTAAGTTCCTCGCGCCCTACGCCGGCTGCGCCATTGGTCAAGAGTGGATGGACGCTGGTGAGCACGCGCTCGTCATCTACGACGACCTGTCGAAGCAGGCCGAGGCGTATCGACAGATCTCGCTGCTGCTTCGTCGTCCACCGGGTCGCGAGGCCTATCCCGGCGACGTCTTCTATCTCCACAGCCGTCTCCTAGAGCGCGCCGCGAAGTTGAGCGACGAAATGGGTGGGGGATCACTGACGGCGCTGCCGATTATTGAAACCAAGGCCGGCGACATCTCGGCGTACATTCCCACCAACGTCATCTCGATCACTGACGGACAGATCTTCTTGCAGTCCGACCTTTTCTACTCGGGCGTTCGTCCCGCGATCGACGTGGGCAACTCGGTGTCGCGCGTGGGGGGCGCGGCGCAGATCAAGGCCATGAGGTCGGTGGCGGGGACGCTCAAGATCGACCTCGCGCAGTTCCGTGACCTCGAGTCCTTCGCGACCTTTGGCTCGGAACTCGACAAGTCGTCCCAGCAACAGCTCGACCGTGGCTACCGCTTGACCGAACTGTTAAAGCAGGGTCTCAACGCGCCGGTGCCCGTCGAGGAGCAGGTCGTCGTCATCTACGCCGGTACGCGGGGGTGGCTCGACACGATTCCTGTCGTCGACGTGACTCGTTTTGAGGCGGAGTTCTTGACGGATCTTCGCGCGAAGCACGCTGACGTCCTCGCCCAGATTCGAGACACGAAGGAGCTGACCGACACCGACAAGCTCGACGCCGCCCTGAAGTCGTTTGTCGACAGTTTCGCCCCCAGTAACTAGAGAGCACCCAGAGAGAAAGGAGGGATCATGGCCGGTGGACAAGAGAGAGTCCTGCGTCGACGTATCAAGTCTGTGCAGTCGACGCGCAAAATCACGAAGGCCATGGAGCTCATCGCGGCCGCGCAGATCCCTCGGAGCCTGGCGCGCATTATTGCGAATCGCCCGTACCGGCTCGGGATGCAACGTATCGTCCTCGAAGCCGCGCTCGGCGACCCCGCCGGCGCCAAGAAGTTGCTGGCCATGCCCGAAAAAGTGGACACCGCGCTCGTACTCGTCATTACCGGCGACCGGGGACTCTCGGGACCGTACAACAACGCGACGCTACGCGCGGGCGAGCGCTTGGTGGTCAAACTGCAGAGCGAGGGCACCCAGGTTCGACTCTTCTGCGTGGGGAAAAAGGCGGCGGCCTACTTTCGATTCCGTGGCCTGGCCGTGGAGGAGAGTTTCGTGGGCTTCTTGGACCGCCCGACGTTCGCCGACGTCCAACTCGTGGCCAGTCATCTGGCCGCGCCCTACGTCGACGCTGAAGCGCAACAGATCCTCATGGTCTCCATGAGGTATCTCTCCGCGGGCACACAGGCCGTGGAGGTGCAACAACTGCTCCCGCTCGTGATGCCCGAACTGCCCGCCGACGACCAGCCAGCGGCGCTGAAGGGCTACACCGAATTCGAACCGGAAGTCGAGAAACTGCTCTTCTTCTTGGCGCCGAGAGCCCTCGAGAGCGAGATCTTCTCGGCGCTCTTAGAGGCGGCCGCCTCGTTTCACACCAGTCAGCAGCGTGCCATGGCCGCCGCGACCGAGAACGCCGACGAACTCGGCCAGACGTTGACGCGCGTTATGAACCGAGCCCGTCAGGACTCAATTACGACCGAAATTATGGAAATCGTGGGCGGCGCCGAAGCGCTCCGCTCGAGAAAGTGAGTATCAAATGACCGTGGCTCCCGAAAAGACGAAGCTCGAAACAGGTCGCGTCGTCGCGATCGCCGGACCCGTCGTGGACGTGGAGTTCCCACCGCACGCCCTGCCCGAGATCAACCACGCCGTGGAGATGGACATCGAACTCGAGGGCCAGACCATCACGGTCGTTGGTGAGGTCGCTCAACAGATCGGTGAAGGACGCGTTCGTTGCGTGTGCATGAAGCCCACCGACGGGCTCGTTCGTGGCGCCGTCGTTCGCCAAAGCGGTCGAGGCATCTCCGTTCCCGTGGGTGACGCGGTCTTGGGCCACGTTTTTAACGTGATCGGCGAGTCCCTCGATACCGACGACATCGGCGAAGTAGAAGACCACTGGGAGATTCACCGTGACGCGCCGGCGTTCGACCAACTCGAGCCGCGCGCGACGATGTTCGAAACCGGCATCAAAGTCGTCGACCTGCTCGCCCCGTACGTGCAGGGCGGCAAGATCGGACTCTTCGGCGGCGCTGGCGTCGGCAAAACCGTCTTGATCATGGAGATGATTCGACGTGTCGCGGAGCAACACGAGGGCGTGTCGGTGTTCGCCGGCGTGGGCGAGCGGACGCGTGAAGGCACGGACCTCTTGCTAGAAATGCGCGAGTCCGGGGTTATCGAAAAGACGGCCCTGGTCTACGGCCAGATGGACGAACCACCGGGGGTGCGCTTGCGCGTGGCGCTCGCGGCCCTGACGATGGCCGAGTACTTCCGTGACGTGAAGAACCAGGACGTGTTGTTGTTCATTGACAACATCTTTCGTTTCGTCCAGGCCGGTTCCGAGGTTTCGACACTGCTCGGACGTATGCCTTCGGCGGTGGGCTATCAGCCCACGCTCGCTGACGAAATGGGCGAGTTGCAAGAGCGGATCACGTCAACGCGCGGCCACTCGATCACCTCGCTGCAGGCGGTCTACGTGCCGGCGGACGACTACACCGACCCCGCGCCCTTTACGACCTTCACCCACCTCGATGCCACGACCGAACTGAGTCGCCAGATCGCGGCCCTTGGTATCTACCCAGCGGTGGACCCTCTCGCCTCGACGTCGAACATCTTGGCTCCCGAGATCGTGGGAGACCGTCACTACACCGTCGCTCGCCAGGTTCAGCAGATTCTCCAGCGCAACAAAGAGCTCCAGGACATCATCGCGATTCTTGGTCTCGATGAACTCTCCGAAGAGGACCGCATCATCGTCACGCGCGCGCGCAAGATTCAGCGCTTCCTCTCCCAGCCAATGTTTGTCTCCAAAGTCTTTACCGGTATTGAGGGCATCAACGTGCCAGTCCAAGAGACCATTGAGTCCTTCGAACATCTGGTGAATGGTGACCTCGACCTCTTCCCCGAACAGGCCTTCCTTAACGTCGGGGGGGCATCGGACGTCGAGGCGAAGGCCGCGGAGATGGCCAAGAGCTAGTGGCGACGCTCACCGTGGAGATCGTGTCACCCGAAAAGGCCCTGTGGGCCGGACCAGCGAGCGCTCTTATCGCGCGCTCCGCGGAGGGCAACTTCACGATTCTGCCCCAGCACGCACCCATGGTGGGCGACATCGTCTCGAGCATTGTGCGCGTCGAAACTTCCGAGGGCGAAGTCGCCTTCGCCGTGCACACCGGCTACTTCCAGGTCGGGCCGGGCCGTGAAGAGGACGAGACGCTCGCGACCGTGCTCGCCGGTGTGGCGGAGCGCACGACGGAGATCGACGTCGCGCGCGCCCAGGCGGCCAAGGACGCGGCGGAAGCGCAACTCGCCGGCGCGTCAAAGGTCGACCAACCAGATGACGTGGCCTACCTCATCGCGCTCGCGGCCCGCGAGCGAGCCGAACTGCGCCTTAGCGCCGCGGCGAAGTAGGGGTCTAACGTCCCGCCACGTAGTTGAGTAGATCCTTCTTGTCGGTTTCGAGTTCTTCGAGACGAGCCTTGACGACGTCGCCAATGGAGATGAGTCCGACGAGTTTCGCGTCCTCGACGACCGGCACGTGACGAATTCGTCGTTCGGTCATCATCGACATCAACTCGGTGAGCTGCGTTGCCTCGGTGCAGACCACGACGTCTTTGGTCATAAGTTCCGAGATTTTTTGTTGTAGGGCACTCTCGCCGCTGGTCGCGAGCGCTCGAACGGCGTCGCGTTCGGAGAAGATGCCCACCAAGGGAGGCTTGGCGCCGGTCACGACCAGCGCACCGATGCCGCGCTCTTTTAGAAGCGCGAGCGCGTCGCTCACCGTACGCTCTTTCGAGATCGTCGCGACGTCGCGACCCTTGGACGCTAAAAGCTTTGAGACCCGCATCGTGTACCCCCAATTATCAACACCGAGGCGCTAAAGTCCCCCCGGCCTCTTATGGGGAGGCTACGTCGGCGAACCGCATATAGCAATACGTCGACGAGAATCCAAAGAATGCTCTCAGTCTGACTAGAGGCCCGCGGAGTTGAACTCTTGAAGTTTGTCGTGACGGTGGAACGTTTCGATCGTGCGAATGGTGCCGGAACGAGATCGAACAACCAAAGACTGGGTGGTGGCCCCAAAGTCGTAGAAGCGTACGCCGCGCAAGAAGTCACCGTCAGTGATGGCGGTGGCCGAGAAGAAGCAGTTGTCACTCGCGACGAGGTCGTCCGTCATGAGCACCCTTGTGAAGTCGTAACCAAGCGCTTCGGCTTCTTTTCTCACTTCGTCACTCTCCGCGTGCAACACGCCTTGAATCTCGCCGCCGAGACCCTTGAGTGCGGCGGCGGCGATGACCCCTTCGGGCGTGCCGCCAATTCCCAAAAGTATGTCGGCGCCGGAGTTCGGCCAACCCGTGGCGATGGCGCCCGCGACGTCACCGTCGGTAATCGAAAGCACGCGCGCGCCTGCTTCACGCACTTCCGCCACGAGGTCGTCGTGTCGCGAACGATCGAGAATAACAACGCCCAGCTCTTGGATGGGCTTCTTCAGACGTTTTGAAAGTTCAGTGAGATTGTCCGTCGCCGACGCGTTGATATCGACCGCGCCACGACCGCGGGGACCGACCGCGATTTTCTTCATGTAGAAACACGGACCGGGATTAAACATCGTGCCGCGTTCCGAGAGTGCGATGACCGAGAGCGCGCCGTTTCGACCCGCGGCGGTGAGCGTCGTGCCGTCAACCGGGTCCACCGCGACGTCAACCTGCGGCGGGCGACCGTCGCCGATCTCCTCACCGTTGTAGAGCATGGGCGCTTCATCTTTTTCACCCTCACCGATGACGACGACACCGTCCATGGCGACCGCGCCCAGGACAAAGCGCATCGCGTCAACGGCGGCGCCGTCGGCGGCGTTCTTGTCCCCGCGCCCAGACCAACGCGCCGCCGCGATGGCGGCGGCCTCGGTAACGCGAATGAGTTCCAGGGCAATATTGCGGTCTGGCCTTGTCGGGCGCTGCACCAGGCCAGCGTACTCGTCGCCCCGTTTTGCCCCAAACGACGTTTCTGTCAATCGTGGCAAGCGGCAATACTTAAGAGGTGAGTTCTCTCGTGGTTAAGCCCGCCGGGGCCCTGAACGGCGAGGTTCGGGCGTACGGGGCGAAGAACGCCGTACTTAAAGAGATGGCGGCCTGCCTGCTCGCTTCGGGCGAGCATCGACTGACGAACGTGCCGCGCATCAGCGACGTTAAGGTGATGAGTGAACTCTTAGAGGCGCTCGGCTGTCGGGTCGACGAGCCGAGCGAGCACGAACTTCGCGTCGTCGTGCCCGAGTGCGACGAAATTAACCCCGTGGCGCCGCCGCACCTCTTTGAAGCGATGCGCGCCTCGATCGTCGTCCTGGGACCACTGCTCGCTCGATGCGGCGTGGCCAACATGGCCCTGCCCGGTGGCGACGACTTTGGCCAACGTCCCATTAACTTTCACACCGAAGGTCTCACCGCCATGGGCGCCACGTTTCACAACGACCGCACGTCCATTCACGCGACGACCTCTTCACCCCGACTGCACGCGACGCGCGTCACGCTCGAGTACCCCAGTCACACGGCCACCGACAACCTGATGATGGCGGCCGTGCTCGCCAGGGGCCGCACGATCATCGATAACGCCGCGCGCGAACCCGAAGTGGCCGATCTGGGACGACAGCTCATCGCCATGGGTGCACGGATTCAAGGACTCGGCACGTCACTGCTGACCATCGACGGCGTCGCGGGGCTCAGTCCCGCCTACCACGAAGTCGTCAACGATCGGGTAGTCGCGGCCACGTATCTCGCCTCCGGTCTGATTACCGGAGGGGAGGTTCGCGTTGTCGACGCGAGACCCGAGCACATGGTGATGTTGCTGCGAAAGCTTGAATCGATGGGCGTCGAAGTCGACCAAAGCGGTGATGGTGTTGCTGTTCGCGCACGTCAGCGTTTAAAGGCCGTCGACGTGGCGACGCTGCCCTATCCCGGAGTGGCGACCGACTACAAACCGCTCCTGACAACGATGTTAAGTGTGGCTGACGGTGTCTCGGTGGTCACGGAGAACCTCTTCGTTGGACGATTTCGCTACGTCGACGAATTAGTTCGCCTCGGCGCCAACATCACGACCGAGGGTCATCACGCCATGATTCGCGGCGTGGATCGACTCGTCGGAACGTCGGTGCGCGCGAGAGACATTCGTGCTGCCGCGGCGCTCATTCTCGCGGGACTCGTCGCCGAAGGCGAGACTACCGTGACCGGACTCGAACACATGGACCGCGGCTACGACGACTTCATTGGGCGCTTGAGTTCACTGGGCGCGACTATTGATCGGTACTCGTGATTTCGCGCGAACCCGACGTGCTACTCAAAGAGGCCAAGCTGGGATCGCGTACCGCGCTCGCGCGTTTGTTGACCTACGTCGAGTCCGGGGGACCACCACACCGCGCGACCGTGGCCCTGGCGTACGCGGCGCCCGCGCCCTACGTCGTCGGTCTTACTGGTCCGCCGGGGGGTGGCAAGTCAACACTGACGGATCATCTCATCACGCGGGCTCTCGCGCGCGGCCACGTCGGTGACGCCGAGACGTTCGATCAAGTTGGTGTGATTTGCGTCGATCCGAGTTCGCCCTTTACCGGCGGCGCCATATTGGGCGATCGAATTCGCATGCAAGGTCATGCCACCAACGATCACGTCTTTATTCGATCGATGGCCACGCGCGGGCACTTGGGGGGACTCACGTTGGCCGTGCCGGACGCCCTGCGAGTACTGGGCGCGGCAAACTTTCCCTTCGCGTTCGTGGAAACCGTCGGTGTAGGCCAGATGGAGGTCGAGATCGCCTCGGCCGCGGACACCACGATCGTCGTGATGAACCCCGGGTGGGGTGACTCGATGCAGGCCAATAAGGCGGGCCTCTTGGAGGTCGCGGACATCTTCGTCATCAACAAGGCCGATCGGCCCGGCGTCCGCGAAACGAAGCGTGATTTGGAGCAGATGCTCGACCTCGGCCGAGTTCGAGCGTGGCGGCCGCTCATCGTTGAGACGAACGCGACCAGCAACGAAGGCACCGAGGCGCTGTTCGACGCGATTGACGCGCACCGAAACTTCCTCGACAAGGAGCTCCTCGACGACGCTCGTCGTCTGCGTACCCGCGTCGAGCTCGACAAGGTCGTCAGTGCGCTCCTGCGCTCGCGCGTCGCCGAACTGGCCCGAGGTGACGCCTACGACGAGCAGATTGAAGCTTTGCTCGAAGGATCGACGGATCCTTACCGCGCGGCTGAGACGTTGCTTTCTGAGCCATGATCGCCACGTCCGTTGGGTACGACGTTGTCTTCTTGATCCACGTCTTGGCCGCCGTCGCGGTCATCGTCGTCTTTGTCACGATGCGGTTCGCGGCGCTCGCCGTGGCCCGAGGTGCGGACGGTGCGACGCAGGCCCTGCGGTTTCCAGTACGGCGAAACTGGGCGGCACGACTCTTGCACCTCCTGCCGGTGACGGGTCTCGTCATGTCCCTCAGCGGTGGTAGTTCCGTTTCACTCGCAAGACCCTGGATTGGCGTTGGACTTCTTTGCTACGCGGCCGCGGCCGGTCATCTCGAAGCGCGCACGCTGCCTCAAGAACGCGTGATCGCTGCGACCATCGCTAAAGACGGCGTCGCCCCTCGCGACAAGGGTCATCAACTGGTGCGATCGATGGACACGATCTTGGCGCTGTTCGCCGTCGCTTTTGTGTCGATGTTGATTCAGTACTGACACTCGTGGGCCGTGCAGATTGAGATTGGATCTCCGTGCCTACGACTGCGGAAGATCGCGATGAGATCCTTGTCCACCATGCCTCGGCGGGCTCGTTCGTACGCCTCATCAGATAAGCGTCAGGGCCCCAACGTACTTAGTCAACCCGGGCTTCTGTAACTGTTTAGTTCAAGCGGGTGTTCAATGATCCACCGGCGACGACGAGCGGCCGAAAACGCAGCGCGCTGAGAAAGACCGCGAGGTCGAGCGCGGCGAAGACCGCCAGTGTGAACGGCACGACGTGGACACCAAACTGCGAGACCAACAGACTCACCGCTCCGGGTCCCGCGACGCCGCCGATCATCATGAAGAGGATGAGTAGCGAGAGACCGTCACTGTCGTGCGGACAGAGCATCGTGTACCAAAGCAGTCCCATTGGAAAGATCGAGGCGATGATGAGCCCGAGCAGCGGGTACGCGTACGGCGCGAGTGAGTCAAAGAAGGCCGCGGCGCACACGACGATGGCGAGAGCGAGTCCACCGAGAATGAGTTTCTTATCCGAAAGGCGATGGTAGAGCGGCCCACCGAGGAGCCGTCCAATCGCCAAGCCGGTCCAAAATCCGGCGGTTACGAGACTTCCCGATGACTCCGAGTACCCCACGCCGTGGAGTTGGGTGGCCATCCAACCCGAGGCGCTGGTCTCGATGGCGACGTAGAGCACGTAGGCCACCACGAAGGTAATGAGTATGGGGCGTCGTTGGGTCTTCATTTTGGTTATCTCGTACTGCATCGGTTCCGTACGAAGCGGCGGGGCGTGCACGCCGCCGTTCAAGGTCGAGAGCACCAACGCGATCACCGCGAGTCCGCCAAAGAGCAGGCGAAAGTTGTTGGGATTCAGTGCGATGATGACCAGAGGACAGATGACGGCTCCGACGCCGTAGCCAGCGTTGCCGATACTGAGTCGATGCGCACGACCTTGAAGAGCGGTGCGAGCGAGCAAGGTGTTAAGGCCGATGTCGAGCGCGCCAAAGCCCAGACCGATGAGAAAGACGCTCGCCAAGAACAGAATCCAAGAGTGCGAAAACGCTGCGCCCGCCGCGCCGAGCACGATCGTCACGAGAGAAAAGGAGAGAACCAGGCGGCCCTGGAGTCGCTTCAGTCCGAGCCAACCCGGAAGAACACCGAGGGTCGCCCCGATGAAGTAGACACTGAGCGCCGCGCCAGCGCTGGGAAGTGAAAGGTGAAATCGGTGCGTGAAGCTCACGAGGAGCGGTCCGAACAGTGAGGTCACGGCCCCCATCAGTATGAAGATGCCGGTGGTACTCGCGAAGGCGGAAGGTCGAAAGAAGACCTCGGTCGCTGGCGTACGAGAGATTGGCGAAGTTTCTGAGTCCACGGGCATGCTCAATCCTAGGGGTGCGACGTTTCCATCTTCGCGGTCGATAAGTCGACTGCTCTCGTGTCAGTACACTTCGCACATGACAGAATTGCAACTCGTGACGCGAGAGACCATTTTGGCCGTCGACATCTCGCCGTCGGACCTCGCGCGGAACTTCGAAGTCAAATTCCACTGTCCTTCGCACCGAGGTTCCCAATCGCTGCCTGCACAATATGGTATTGCCCAGGCAGCGAAACAGAGTAGGACAAGCAAGTAGAGAGACGTCGCCGCGGAGGGTTCTTACGTCGGTCTTTTGAAGACTGTTAGGCGTTGGAGTTGCGTGACGTGATCTGGGGTCAGCTCCGCGAGGTCCTTGACGCCCAGGAGTTGCATGGTGCGAGTTATCTCGCCGGAGAGAATCCTGATAGCGCGGTCGACGCCTTCGCGGCCGCCGGCCATCAGACCGTAGAGGTACGCGCGGCCGACGAGTGTGAATTTGGCACCGAGAGCGATCGACGCGACGATGTCCGCGCCGCTCATTATGCCGGTGTCGAGGTGAACTTCGAGATGCTTCCCGACCTCACGCACGACCTCTGGAAGCAGGTGGAACGGAATCGGGGCCCGGTCGAGTTGGCGCCCGCCGTGATTCGACAGCGTGATGCCGTCGACCCCTAATGCCGCGAGTCTCTTGGCGTCTTCCAAACTCTGCACCCCTTTAACGACGAACTTTCCCGGCCACTGCCTCTGGATCCAGGCGAGGTCCTCAAAGGTCACCGTTGAGTCGAACATCGTGTCGAGGAACTCTCCCACCGTACCGGACCATTGCTCGAACGACGCAAAGGCGAGTGGCTCGGTCGTAAGAAAGTTGATCCACCACGCCGGCCGCGACGCGGCGTTGATCACGGTGGAGAGCGTGAGTTGTGGCGGAATCGTAAATCCATTTCGCCTGTCTCGAAGTCGAGCACCGGCGACGGGGACGTCCACCGTGACCAGCAGGGTGTCGAATCCTGCCGCGGCTGCACGCTCGACGAGCGCCATCGAGCGTTCGCGGTCCTTCCACATGTAGAGCTGGAACCAGTTGCGACCATCGGGATTCACCGCCGCGACGTCTTCAATCGTGGTCGTACCCAAGGTCGAAAGTGAGAAGGGGATGCCAGCCTTCGCGGCCGCGCCGGCTCCGGCGATCTCACCTTCGGTGTGCATCATCCGGGTGAAACCGGTGGGCGCGATGCCGAAGGGCAAAGCGACGGGACCGCCAAGCACCGTCGACGCCGTGTTGATTCGCGAAACATCGCGCAGTATTCGCGGGTTGAACTCGATGTCTTCGAACGCTTGGCGTGCGCGAGCTAGGGAGATCTCCGCCTCAGCGGCGCCGTCGGCGTAATCGAAAGGGGCTCTCGGCGTGCGGCGCATCGCGATGGCGCGCAGGTCCCAGATCGAGAGTGCGTCGTCTAGGCGGCGCTTCTTCGCGTTTAGTTCTGGCTTCTTGAATCGAATGAGGGGCGCTAGTTGTCGCAGACCAGGCATCTGTCTCTTCACGATGCGCCTTTCATCTCATTGTTCGAACTTGGTTAACGCGCGACAGTAACTGACCTTTTTGAGTCGACGCTTGCGTTGCTCGTTACGCGCCGACGTAGTACTTGTCAATCACCGAGAGAGCCCGGTCCAGTCGAGCCAGGCCCTCGCGAGCTTCGTCGGCGGTAATGGTGCACGGAGGCACCACGTGGAGCCGGTGATAGTTGTTAAAGATCAGAAGACCCTCGCTCCGACACGCGCCAAGGAGCTCGTTGATCGCGGGCGAACTCCCTCCGTAGGGCGCGAGCGGCTCTTTGGTCGCGCGGTCGGTGACGAGGTCCAGCGCGAAGAACACGCCCAGGCCACGCACCTCACCAATGACCTTGTGTTTTTTCGCGAGCTCTTCGAGTCCGGGGCGCAACACTTCGTCGCCGATTCGTTTGGCGTTTTCAACGATGTGTTCGGCCCGCATCGCTTCGATGCAGGCAACCGCCGCCGCGCAGGCGAGTGGGTGACCCGAGTACGTGAGACCACCCGGGTAGACGCGTTCACTAAACGTCGCGGCAATGGCTTCGTTGATCACCACGCCACCCAGGGGTACGTAACCGGAGTTGACGCCTTTGGCGAAGGTCACCAGATCGGGCCGAACGTCATGGTCCTGGTACGCGAACCACGCACCGGTGCGACCGAAGCCGCACATCACCTCATCGGCGATGTAGACAATGCCGTAACGATCGCAGATCTCGCGAACTCCCTTGAGAAAACCCTTCGGCGGCACCATGATGCCCGCCGTCCCGGGGACGGTTTCGAGGATGATGGCGGCAAACGCTGTGGGTCCTTCGAAGCGAATGGTGTTTTCCAAACTCTCCAAAGCGCGCTCACACTCTTCTTGTTCGGTGGTGGCGTGATAGTTCGAGCGGTAGAGGAACGGTCCAAAGAAGTGCACGACCCCGGACGATCCATTGTCGTTCGGCCAACGGCGAGGATCGCCCGTCAAGTTGATTGACGTTGACGTTCCGCCGTGGTAGCTGCGGTACGTCGCGAGAATCTTCTGTCGACCGGTGTGTAGTCGTGCCATACGCACCGCGTGCTCGACCGCTTCGGTACCACCGCTGGTGAAAAAGACCTTGGCCGCTCCATCGAAAGAGTGGTCCAGGATCAGTTCCGCGGCGCGGTAACGCGCCTCGTAGCCGTGTTGGGGGGCGATCGTGCACAGCACCCCGGCTTGTTCTTGGATGGCGCGTACCACCGACGGATGCTGATGGCCAATGTTGGTGTTGACGAGTTGTGATGAGAAGTCCAAGTAGGTCTTGCCGTTTTCGTCGGTGACGTAGACGCCCTTGGCGTCTTTGATCATCAGTGGATTAATGGTGGCCTGTGCCGACCACGAGTGGAAGACGGACGCCTTCTCACGTTCGAGAGAGGTTAGTGCAGAGCGGTCGTTTGACATATCACGGTCCCCTTTTGTTTCCGGTATTAAAACTGTAACGTACTGAGTTGCAAGAGATTCGGGGTGCGCGGCAAACGCTCGAGGTCAACCATTGAAACTTCGCGCATATCCACAAATCAGAACAGTGAGTAGCTCAGATCGTTGACGTCGCCATCTTCTTAGCTTCGTCGAGACTCGGGGCGTACGATCTGGAAGTCCCTCCAAGCCCGGTCCCTGCCTTGACTCATTGCACAGCGTCGTTCTACTTTGTTTGCCGTTCTTCGTGATCAGAGTGAAGAACTAGCGTCGTGTTAGCTGGTCAACACGACGTTGAGGGGATCGTCACCACGCAACATTCTGTCAATTTGTTCGTTGAGAAGGTGCGCCATACGGGGCAACATAGCCGTTGTCGCTCCGCCAACGTGTGGCGAGATGAGCACGTTGGCGAGGGAGAAGAGTGGATGGCCGTCGGGTAGAGGTTCGGGGTCCGTTACGTCAAGTGCCAGGCGTAGTCGTCCAGAGCTGGCGTGTGCGAGCAGTGCGTTCGTGTCGGCCACTTTGCCGCGCGCGATGTTCACGAGCAGGCTGTCGTCGTGCATTCGACTGAGGAAGGAATCGTCGATGAGATGCGTCGTTCTCTCGGTGAGTGGTACCGCGACCACGACAACGTCCGCCAGCGGCAAGAGATCGTGCAACGAGTCGAAGCCATGAATCTCGCCGCGTTCGTCGCTGCGCGCGGTCAGCGCCACGCGCGTCACCGTAACTTCGAACGGCAGCAGGCGAGCTTCTATGGCTTTACCAACGCCGCCGTAGCCGACGAGCAGCACGTTGCGATCGGCCAAGCTCTGGTGCCACGACGGCGCCCACCGGCCTTCACTGGCGGCGCGCACGAAATCGGGAATGCCGCGCTGCGACGCGAGAATCAGCGCGACGGTGAGCTCGGCGGTCGACGTCTCGTGGACCGTTGCCGCGTTCGCGTAAATGATTCCAGGCGGCAGTAGCTGTTCGACACCGTCGTAACCGACCGACTGGCTCTGCACCAGACGGGTCTTCACGTTGGCGAGTTGAGCCAGGGCTTTCGCCGTGTCCATGTACGGCGGCACCACGATGTCGATCGCGTTGACCGGCGCCGGGCCCGACATATCCCATTCAATAATCTCGACGCCTTCGGGCATCTCACCGAGCGCGGCGCCCAAATGAGCGTCGGGCACGCTTACCAGCAGACGTGGGGCGTTCATAATTCGATTTTATTCAACAACCCGAGTTTATGTTTCAGGAACCTTCGAGTTTGCCGCCGGAAGATCGTCGAGCTGGGACACAACCTAGGTCTTTCCGTTGTGGGCGAGGGCGTCGAAACGCCGCAAGTACTAGGCGAACTGGCGTCGACCGGACGTGACGTCGCGTAGGGATGCCTTTCTACTCGTCCCATGCCAGTTGACGAGTGGACACCGTAGCTCGCTCGCTACAGATCTGGCGACCTCGGCCAATATTTGTAGTGACGTACGCCCCGCTCGCGCTCGTCGGATCACTCGTCGCACGCTTCGATCGCACCGTCGTTCGACAAGAGTTCACGTTATACATCTTTGGAGCGGTTCCGTTTCGCTCAAAGTGATGGACTTTTGTTAACGATGCTGTCGCCGGTGTGGGCACTTCTCGGAACACGTGTACGGAGAAGTGGCGCGTCATCAAATGACAACGAGATAACTACCATTTGACAATTCCTCGTGAAGGTGCAATAGTCCGTAGTCGCAGGGGCTGGAGCGGGGAAGCGCCATGGACGTTAGTGCCGATACGTCTCAACTAGACGAGTCAGTACCCGCAACCCAGGCGTCAATCTTGGCTGACGGTCGACCAAACACGTCGGCCCTTGAGTATTTACGTCAGCCGAGTTCTTCCTCCATTGCAATGATGCGCTGCGCGTTTAGGGGTCTGCTCAACACCAACGAATAGTCGTTTTGTTCGAGATCCAGCGAGCGAAGTTTCTTTGCGTATCGCTGGTCAATTGCTCAGTTCAGGATTCCTTGCGCGAGAAGTGGCGCCGAGACTTTCTCAATTGAGAGATGTTATATTGCCCAGAACTTCTAGAGAAACGAAGCGTGACCGACCATGCCGGCGGCCACCGTGGTGTTGGTGACCTCGTCGATCAGGACGAAGCTGCCCGTGACTCGGTCCTCGCGGTAGTCGTCGACGACGAGCGCGTCAGCCGTGACCAACGTCGCGAGCCCGATCTGATTCGTGGCGAGCGAGGTGGCGTCAACGATCGCCAGTGACTCGATGTCGATGAGCCCCTTGATGGCTTGCACGCGCACCGGCGTTGATTTCGTCGTGTGCTTCAGTCGAAGTCGTTGGCCGCCAACACTAAAGGGCTGCTCGCCGAACCAGCAGATGGTCGCTTCGAACTCTTTTGTCACCGTGGGCAGGGGAGCGGTCGCGATGAGATCACCACGTCCGGCGTCGGTTTCGTCGGCGAGGTCGAGATCGGCCGCGAGACCAACCGTCGCCTCGAGTCGTGACTTACCACCAAAGTTGATCGCCTTGATCGTGGTCTCGATGCCCGCGGGCAGCAGGGTCACGGCATCGCCCACGTGAAAGGCCTCACCACTTACCATGCCCGCGTACGTTCGTCCGCCGCCGCTTTGGCGCAGCACCCACTGGACGGGTAGTCGCGCCCCCTGGGCGGTCTCCCACGATCCCGCTTCGGACGCTTCGAGCGCTTCGAGGACCGAGGGTCCCTCGTACCACGGCGTGTTCGATGAGTTCTCGACGACGTTGTCGCCGAGCAGCGCCGACACGGGAATCGTGAGCGTCGAAGAGAAACCCAACTCGCGCGACACGGTCGCGATCTGATCGACGACGCGCTGAAAGGCCAGTTCGGACCAAGCCACGGTGTCCATTTTGTTGACGGCCACGATCACCGAGCGCACGCCGAGCAGGGCGGCGATGCAGAGGTGGCGACGGGTCTGTTCCTTGAGACCGGAGGCGACGTCGAGGACCACGAGCGCGAGGTCGGCCGTCGAAGCGCCGGTCGCCATATTTCTCGTGTACGTCACGTGACCGGGGCAGTCCGCGATAATGAACTTTCGCGTCGGGGTCGTGGCGTAGCGGTACGCGACGTCGATCGTGATGCCCTGCTCTCGCTCGGCGCGCAGGCCGTCGGTGACGAAACTCAAGTCGAGGTCGCCAATGCCGCGCTTCTCCGAGGCAGCGGCCACCGCGTCGAGCTGGTCGTCGAAGAGTTGACGCGTGTCCACGAGCAACCGGCCAATCAAAGTTGACTTGCCGTCGTCCACTGATCCAATCGTCGCGAGACGTAGTAAGTCCTTAGTCGCGAGCTCCATTTAGAAGTAGCCCTCGCGTTTGCGATCTTCCATCGCCGTTTCGGAGAACTTGTCGTCGCCACGCGTGGCGCCCCGTTCCGAAACGTTCGCCACCGCGACCTCGTCGATGATGGCTTCGAGCGTGCTGGCGTCCGAGATCACCGCGCCCGTGCAGTTGGCGTCGCCGACGGTGCGAAAGCGAACCGACATCCGTACGACTTCCTCACCGGGACGCGGTTCAACGAACTCACCCACGGCGAGCCACATGCCGTCGCGAGAGACGACGTCGCGTTCGTGGGCGTAGTAGATCGAGGGCAGATCCATCTTCTCTCGTCCGATGTACTGCCAGACGTCGAGTTCGGTCCAGTCCGACAGGGGAAAGGCCCGCACGTGTTCACCGGGATTGACCTTGCCCTGGTAGAGCTGCCAGAGTTCGGGGCGTTGCTGGCGCGGGTCCCACTGTCCAAAGGAGTCACGGAAACTGAGGATGCGCTCTTTGGCGCGGGCCTTGTCTTCGTCACGCCGAGCGCCACCAAAGGCGGCGTCAAAGTTATTGTCGGTGATGGCGTCGAGGAGCGTCACCGTCTGGAGGCGGTTGCGAGAGCCCAAGGGCCCCGGGTCGGCGACCTTGCCTTGATTAATGGTGTCTTGGACTTTGGCGACGATGAGTCGCGCGCCGGCTGCTTCGACCGCCCGATCGCGAAAGTTAAGTACCTCTTCGAAGTTCTGGCCGGTGTCGATATGCAGAACCGGGAAGGGAAGTTGTTGTGGCGCGAAGGCCTTCGCCGCCAGGTGAAGGAGAACGGCGGAGTCTTTACCGCCAGAAAAGAGCAGCACCGGTCGTTCGCACTCAGCCACGACCTCTCGAAGAATAAAGAGAGCGTGGGACTCAAGAACGTCGAGATGGTCGGTAGCGTTAGGGGTGTGCAAGGTCGTGGTCATGTTTCTTTGGACTGATTGTATTCTAGTAATGCACTAGACAAAGTTAGACTCCTATGAGAATGCCAGTGATTACACCCACTTCGGACCTGCTTCGCGAACTTGATGACGTCAACGAACGATTCGAACACGCGACGCCCCTCGAGATTCTCAAATGGACCTTTGAGCGATTCGACGACGACGTCGCGATGGCCTGCTCCTTCGAAGACCTGGCACTCTTGCACATGGTTCACGAGGTTCGACCCGCGACGGAAATCATCTTTCTCGACACGGGGGGACACTTTCAAGAGACGCTCGACTTCGCCGATCGGATATCCAAGGAGTGGTCGCTCAACCTGACTCGTACCACGCCGGGCCCCGACGCGGCTGCTTCGCCCTGTGGCAGTGAGAACTGTTGTGAACTTCGAAAAGTTGAGCCACTCGGGCGCGCCCTCGAGAGTCGCGCCGCGTGGATCACGTCGGTGAAGCGCGTCGACACCCCGTCGAGGGCAGCGATGAAAACCCTGATGTGGGATGAGAAATTTGGCCTCGTGAAAGTCAATCCCTTGGCGACGTGGAGCGACGAGGACGTGGCCTACTACCTCAAGAGTCACGAACTCGCCGAGCATCCCCTCTGGGCCGAGGGCTACGCGTCAATTGGCTGCGCGGCCATGACCCTCAAGCCACAGGTCCCCGGCGATCGACGCTCGGGTCGATGGGTCGGACTCGACCAAGAAGAGTGTGGGCTCCACGAAGCCTAACTATCCACCAAAAAATCAGACTTCAACAGTAAATTTGTGCCGATGTCATCGGGACGCCTCTTGGAGCTGGTCGAATGCTGCTAATAGTGCTGGCCCTCTTTTGGGTGGCGCTGTTGGCACCTATTGCGGTGCGGCGACTGCGTGACGGCGGTACCGAGAAGTCCATTCAGTCCTTTCACGCCGAGCACGAGGTTTTGAGCCGCCAGGACTACGCCATTATTCCCGCGCACCGCCTCGACCAGCCGGATCAGCCCGTTTCGAGTTCTCGTCTATCGGAGCGTAAGCCCCGTCTCACCGTTGTACACGCCGACGACACCTTTGGCTCAATCGAGTCGAGATCGTCGTGGGACGAGTGGAGCGACGACTACGCGTACGAGTACGACGACACTGCGCGACCGGTCACCGGCGTTTCCAATCGTTACGCGCAGGCCTACTCGTCGCGTCCGAGTGAACCAATGGCGACGACGAGGTACCAGACGCCGATACGGCGTCGCACCATGAGGTCGCAGCGGCGCATGATGTTCACGCGACTCGTTCTCGTCGCGGTCGTGTTGACACTGCTGGCCTTCGTCACGAGCTACCCCCTCCTCTTCGACGTGGCGGCAGCTTCGTTGCTGGCCGTCGTTGCTTACGTCGCGCTGGCTTTTTACTCGGTGAGTCAGGGCTACTTGAACGATTCTTCGTTACCGGTGCGCGTGCCCGAGCGTCGCCCACTGGCCACCATCGAACCGCTGTACTCACAGGGCCGCGAGCGGTACGCCGCGCACTACGAAGACGAGTTCGAGTCAGGGTTTTACGAGCCGGAGGCTGACGATCAGTGGGGTCGGCAACCTCAGCCTCGTCGAGCGTTGGGCTAGAGTAGGAACCTCTTAGGGGGTGTAGCTCAATTGGTAGAGCGCTACGTTCGCAATGTAGAGGCAGTGGGTTCGAATCCCATCACCTCCACTAAAGACGGTCGATCGACCGCAAAACCTGAGATCGGGCTGACGTGAGCAAGAGCGAGAACGATCCTCGTGAGTCGGCGGATGACGTTTCGCCCGAGGGCGCCACCGGCGCTGGTGGTCGCCACGAAGGAACGAAACGAGGTTCGCGCGGCTCTCGTGACGATGCTGAGAGTTACCGTCATACCCGAACATCGGCCGCGTGGGCGGCGGTCGGTGTCGCCATACTTTTTGGCATCGCGTTAGTCGATTTCATCGCTCAGAACACGGGTGACGTGCGTATTGAGTTCTTCGGCGCTAGTGGACGAATGCCGATCGCCGTGGCGTTGCTCGTGGCGGCACTGGCGGGCGCGGTGGTGGTCCTCGCAATAGGCGTTGGTCGCGTGGCGCAACTTCGATTCAACCTGCGCCGTCGGCGACGCCGCGAGAACGCTGCGAACAGTGCGTCCGTCGAACGCGACGCCGACAACGCTCGTGATGGCGACGAAGGTCCGAGCGGTCGCTAGCGTTAGACAAGTAATAAGAACTGTCTTCGTTCTTCGACAGCGTGTGACCAGTCACCATTCGTTGTTCGCCCGTTGGAAAGAATTTGAGAAAATTTGTATTCATCCTCGTCCGGAAGATGTAAGACCGCTCCGTCGATCACATTTCTTTTCGATGCGAAGGCGCCATTCACCGGTAATTTACGGTCATCGTGATGCAATTCTCGTCACTGGCGTGCATCGAGCGAAAAACGTTACCTGATTGAAATCCGACTTGGATGTATGATTTTTAACAGAAGACCGGTTTTCATCCTCTTTGACGTTGAACTTAATTCGGTCTCGAGAGCGGTGCGTGGTATGCGTGTCATCCGTGAAGTAAAGCGTCCCTATTCCTCGCCGTCGAAATTCTCAATGTTTCGGAGCCCGACCCAGCGCTCCGCCAATCTCTCCCGAGCCCGACTCGGTCTTGGAACATTCGGCGTGGGTTTACTCAGCTTTATAACGCTCATCGCCTTCGCGAGCGATAGCGCTGCGGCCGCGACGAACATCGATCTCGGTACCGCGACGTCGTACGCGGTGATCGCTGGTTCGACGATTACCAACACCGGACCCTCGGTGATAACGGGTGACTTCGGACTCAATCCGGGAACTTCAACACCCGGCTTCTCTTCCATCACCCTTGCTGGCACCGAGAACGTCCACAACGCGGCGTCGCTAGCGGGGCAGAACGCCTCCACGGCGGCGTACCTCGTTGCGCAGGGTGAGACTCCCGCCATCACGGTGGCTGCGGGAACCCTTGGTGGCGCGACGACGCCGACGTTGACACCGGGCATCTACACCGCGGGGAGCTTGATTAAATCCCTATCCCTGACGGGAACGTTGACCCTTAACGGGGAAGGCGACCCGAACGCGGTCTTCATCTTTCAAGCCGCTTCCACCTTGACGACGGACTCGAGTAGTTCGGTCGTTCTTGAAGACGGGGCGTCAGCCTGCAACGTCTTTTGGCAAGTCGGCAGTTCGGCGACTCTCGGAACTTATACCTCGTTCATCGGTACGATTCTGGCGTTGACGTCGGCGACGTTAAATACCGGAGCCACCGTGAATGGCCGAGTGTTGGCGCAAACTGGTGCCGTGACGCTCGACGAGAACACGATCAGCGTGCCGACCTGCTCCGCGGCCACCACGACAACGACAGCGGCCGGCGGCACCACGACAACGACAGCGGCTGGCGGCACCACGACAACGACAGCGGCTGGCGGCACGACCACGACGACACATCCCACGACCACCACGACAACTAAAAAGCCCGTTACGAAGCCTGGGACGACCACGACGGTCGCCCCCGGGGCGACGATCATTCCCGTTGGCGCACCGGCAACCGGTGAAGGTGGAACGGTGCGAACTGCTTCGCCGCTCATGGGTCTAGTGGGCCTGGGCGCACTTGGCGTTGGCGTAGGTGCGGCATCGATCGCCGTGCGTACTCGTCGCCGTCGGAGTTAACGAGCGTCCAGTGAACGCTCGCCGGACGTGATTGGTCGGAGCGGGCACGCGCGCCGTCAGTGGGTGTGGTGGAGTACTGCGGCCATAGCGCTGACGGTCGGCGTGGTCTCGCTCCTGGCGACCCTGCCAAAGAGTGATCCGAAGGTGGTCGTCCTTGCTCAGACGCCCGCACGGATAACGTCGACGTCCGCTGCGAAGACTCCGGCGAAGGTTTCTCACGAGTTTTCAGCGATCGCGAGATCGCGCCCCGTCATACTCACGATCCCCTCGATAGGGGTGAGCTCGAAAGTCGGCACGCTCGGTCTGCTAGCGAATGACCAAGTCATGGTGCCCGCCGGTACGCACACGGTGGGTTGGTACAAGTACGGCGCGACACCCGGACAGATTGGCTCGGCGGTGATACTCGGCCACGTGGACTCGTATCTCGGACCCGGAATGTTTTATGACTTGAAGCTGCTAAAGCCCGGCGACCGCGTCAACCTGGTCTTGGCCGACGGCACGGTGACGAACTTCGTCGTGACCAAGGTGGTGCAGTACTCCAAGACCTCCTTTCCCGATCAGTTGGTCTACGGATCACACGGCACGCGTTCACTGCAACTGGTCACCTGTGGCGGGACCTTCGACAGCGCCACTGGACACTACGAATCCAACATCGTGGTCTTCAGCCACCTCGTGAGCGTCTCGTCGCCGAAAGCGGTAGTGCGCTCCTAACTGGAACGCGAGTGTCGACGTCGACGTGAACCATCGTCGCCCTGAATCGTCGCTCAGCGTGTTCTCGCGCCGTCATTCTAAGATTGGGAACACTTTCATGAAAGCCCCCGATCTGGACGACGCGCGAAAGCGCTACCACTTTGCTCTCGCGCCCGAGGACTACGAGCGCCTACCCTTCTACAAGGCGCTGCTGCACGAACTAGAGGGTGATTCGCTCGCGCTGGAACTACTGGCCGGCGTTCGTCTCGAGCAACGCAACCCGATGCTCATCTTAGCGACGCTGCACCTAGCCGCCCTTCGAGGTCACCCCGTTCTCGGGCCGATCTACGACGCGGCGCGCCACGGTCAACTCGAGGACCCCGAAGACGCAGCGCGTCGCGTACTCGCCGTCCTGCGCGAAACACCCGAGCTGTTGAGTCGTGAACTGTGGCGATCGACGCAGACCAACGAGCCGGGACGCGGCGCGGTCTTGCAAGCCGTTTTTGCAGACCTCGTCGCGGAAACGATCAACGAGATCAACGTCATTGAAGTGGGCGCGTCGGCGGGCATCAATCTCTGCTTCGACCAGTTTCCGGTGCGCGCGAAGGACGACGGCAATCCGCTCACGTTGATCTGTGAGGACCTAACTCCTATCGATCGTTCACGGACACTGCCTTCGGTGAACTCTCGCGTGGGCATCGATCCCAACCCGCTCGATCTCGAAAACGAGGATGACCGCCTTTGGTTAAAGGCCTGTCTCTGGCCGGAAGAGCGCCGACGTCACGAACGCTTTGACGCGATCGTGGCCGCGCGACCTTCGTGGCCGAGTGTGACGGAACTTACCGGAAGTGCGCTCGAACGACTAGACGACGCCTTTGATCTCAGCGATGCCAACTCGTTGATGGTGGTTTTTAACACGTGGGTCGCTTTCTACTTCACGCCGGAAGAACAGCGCGCGTACTTCAACGAACTCACGCGACGTTGTCGTGAGGGCAACGTCGCGTGGATCTCGATTGAGTCGACCATGGTGCAGTGGCCGGGCGTCAAGGTCGACGAGGAAGCGCATCATCGTGGTGCCTCACAGATTGTGTTGACGCGCCCGAAGTCGTCGCCCACACTGTGGGGTTGGTGTCACGCGCACGGCCGCTGGCTCGAGCAAACTACAGACTCGTAGTTCGCTTTACTCGGTTCGTCGTGACCCGTCGGCGGCTCGCCCAACGCCGCAAAAAGTGTCGCACCGCTCACCCTCCTGTGGGAAAGATGCGACTAAGTGGTTGGTATCTGACCCCCTGGACTCGAAACTGGTGGATAAGTGTCTCAATTCTGGGCATAAGTCTTTGATTTCCCCTCGTGATCGAGGTGAGGGCAAAAATCTCTGGCAGAGTGTCTCTCGTAGTTCACGTAGTACCTGCCGACGATTCTTCGAACCGCAAGGGGAGAGGGAAGTAGGGGGAAAAGGGGCCTCGCAAGAGGAGCGGATTCCTTCTAGCGGGCAGTGGAGTTCGGTCCACTGTTCGAAACAGGCCAATGACGTGAAGTGCCTGCCGTCAAAGATGTTCTGTCCGACACGGAATATAGTTGGCGTGCCTCGGAAACCCCGAGGGGCGGGTGAGTTTCGGCTCACTAGTCACTCGGGGTTTTCGGCCGTCTAGGACTAATTGCGCTCGAGCGCGTGCGATCACTCGATCCAGTAACGACGAACACTCTGTCCATCGTCTCGACAAAGACTCTGTCCAGCTTCTAACGGGACGGTCGACTCGGACGTACCCCCGCAGCTCTCAATGACCCGACGAGAGCCTGCGTTGTTCTCGAAACAGGTCACCAGTACTCGATCCACGCCTTCGGCGCGGACAACCACAAGGGCTTGCCGCAAGATCTCGGCCGCGTAGCCCTTTCGACGATGTGCGGGCGTCACGGCGTAGCCAATGTGCCCGCCCGTCGTCGCAAAAAAACCGTTGAGCTCGAAACGGACCGAGGCTCTTCCTACGAGTTCTCCCTCCACGACGGCCGCGAGTTGCACGGCGTGAACTTGCGTCTCCGAAAGGTTCAGACCCCGCCGCTGGTCATCGAGTGCCACCAAAAAATCCGACCACGCCATCGTGTCGTCCCACCCCAGGAGAAAGTGGAAGTCGTCAACGAGCAACGCTTCATGAGCGGCGAGGGCCGCCGGCTCATCTTCTTCTCGATAGGGGCGAAGTCGTAGCGCCATCGTTTCAGCGTAACGGCGACGTGCACGCGCCACCGCTCAACGGACCACGGCGCACGTCGAAAACTGACTCGCTCGAATCCTGTCAATTCCCGATTCGACGTGACTTCATCGGGACCGTCAAAGTGAGCGACGTAGGTGACGACTAGAAGAGCGACTGCGGATCAACGGGCTCGGTGAGCTCGGGCCCGTCGTTCTTCACTGAACCGACCGCGGTACCCACGCCGTAGTGGGTGAGCGTGCCCTTGGGTGCCGGACGGAGCAACAGCAACCGCTCGTCGGGTCCGTAGTCGGTGACGTTTAGCCACGTCTCGACGTCATCGGTGCTCAGTACCACCGGCATGCGGTCGTGGATCTCGTCCATATCAACACTCGGCGTCGTGGTGATGATGGTGCACGTCGCCACGGGTTCGGCGTCGGGGTCGTCGGGGTTGCGCCAGTGTTCGTAGAGCCCGGCGAGGAGCAGGGGATCATCGTTGGTGCGCGTGAAGAAGTTCGGTTGGCGCTTACGTCCGGGGCGATGGTCCCACTCGTAAAAACCGTCGACGGGAATCACGCAGGGGCGTTTCGCGAACGCGCTACGAAACGAGGGTTTCTCGGCGACGGTCTCACCGCGCGCGTTAAAGAGTTTGTTGCCGATCTTGGGGTCCTTCGCCCAACTCGGCACGAGTCCCCAGCGGTAGCGATCGAGTACGCGCTTCGTGTCGTGCTCGCTCACGCCAAAGAGACGACGCTGGGGTCCGACGTTCCAGCTGGGGTGTCCGTCGGGATCGAGTCCCGCGGCGAGGGCCGCGTCGAGGAATCGGGCCAGGCGAGCTGGTGGGCTGAAGAGGGCGACGCGACCACACACAGGCTCTAGTTTGTCTTGATTTGACGGCATTGGCGCGTGTGACGACGAGTGGCTACTCTTACGAACGTATGTTCGCTTTTTCGCCACCTCGTCCCTTGCTCTCCCCCGAACTCCTCGCCGCCTTGCGCCCCGTTTCACTGCCGAAGAGTCGTACGTTGCCCCTCGGTGATCCGTGGCGCGCGCTCGTTCCCGGCGCGGGACTTCGTCGTGGTTCCACGGTGGTCGTCGAGGCACCGGTGGGTCTGGGTGGACTGAGTCTCGCCTTAAGTCTCTTGAGCGAGGCCAGCACGCAAGGTCACTGGGCGGCCGTCGTGGGCGTGGACGATCCCGGTGTCGTGGCGATGGCCGAGCTCGGCGTTGATCTGCGTCGCGTGCTCTTCGTGCCACGCCCGCGAGGCGCGTGGGCCGAGTCGGCAGCCGATCTTCTCGACGGCGTTGACCTCGTACTCGTGCGACCACCCTCGCGCGCCGGTCACGGCGTCGCGCGTCGCTTGATGGATCGGGTGCGTGAACGCGGCACCGTGTTAATCGCGCTCAGCGAACCGCGCGCGCCCTGGCCCCTTCCGGCCGACCTCTTCTTTCGCGTCACGCAGGCCGAGTGGGTCGCCTCCTCGCGGCTCGACGCGCGCTATCTCACCGTGCGCGTGAGTGGTCGCGGTGAAGCGGCCCGGGGGTCCGAGCACGTGGTGGTAGTACCGAATCGTCGCGGACGCGCGGAGGCGAGTTGATGGAACAGCTACTCGCTATCTGGGTGGAGCCGCTCGCGCTCGAACAACCCGACGGCTCGACGTTGCGTGACACGCTGGCGCTGCTCGACGCGCTCAGCGTGCTCTGTCCCTTTACCGAGGTGGTGCGTCTCGGTCTCTACGTGTTGCCGTTACGTGGGCCGAGTCGATTCTTCGGTGGCGACGACGCCGTGCTGCGCGCGGTGCGCCAGAGTGTCCTCGACGTGGTGGGCGTGGAGCCCAAGCTCGGCGTCGCCGAGGGACTGTTCTGCGCTGAACTCGCGGCCCGTCGAGAACTCATCGTGCCCCGGGGTTCGAGCGACGCGTTTCGTCGCGCGCAGCCCCTTGACGTGTTGGGGCGTAAGGACCTCGCGACCACGTGTCAGCGCTTGGGACTGCACACGCTGGGCGCCTTCGCCGACCTCGAGAGTGCGCGCGTGGCGGAGCGTTTTAACAAGCACGCGCTCGCGCTGCATCGCGTGGCGCGCGGCGAACTCTTTGAGATGGAGGGTCAGCGCGACCTGCGCCTCGCGCGACGCTTGGCGCAGCTGCGCGGCGAGGAGGATCTCTTCGAAGAGCAGCAGGGCTTCTTTGGTCAGCGCGGGGCCGGTGACGACCGGGCCGACGCGGCCGCGCACCGCGTGCGTCGACGTCTCGGGTCCGAGGGCATCGTGGTGGCCGCCTTGCGCGGCGGTCGCGGACCCGAGGACCGGGCCACGCTCGTGCCCTGGGGCTCGCCACCGACGAACGTTCGTGACCTCGCGCCGTGGCCCGGGCAACTCGCGGCGCCCTCGCCGGCGACCACGTTGGCCCATCCGGTGCCGTTGCAACTGCGCGACGCCGCGAATCGTCCCGTGGTGTTGAACGCGCGCGGCGTACTGAGTGCGGAGCCCACGGCCGTGATCTTCTCCTCGCCACTTCGTCGCGAGATCATCTGGCACGCCGGACCCTGGCCGCTGGTGGAGCGCTGGTGGTCGCGTCATCGCCGTCGCGCGCACCTTCAGATGGTGCTCGCTAGTGGTGAGGCGTTGTTGGTGGTAGCGGAGTCGAGTCGGTGGTGGCTCGTTGGAATCTATGACTGATGGCGACCTACGGAGAACTGCACGCGCACTCGGGCTTTAGCTTCTTAGACGGCGCGAGTGACCCCGAAGAGTTGGTCGTCGAAGCAACGCGCCTAGGCCTGTCGGGCCTCGCCCTGTGCGATCACCACGGGCTCTACGGCGTGGTGCGCTTCTCCGAGGCGGCGCGCGCGCTCGGACTCGCGAGCGTCTTTGGTAGCGAGATCACGCTCGACGGTAACGACGATCGCGTGGGCGTGTCGGACCCTTCGGGTGAGCACCTCGTTCTCTTGGCCCGTTCGCCCGCGGGCTACGCACGACTCTCACGGATGCTCGCGCTCGCGCACCTCGAGCGCGGCGAGAAGGGCGCGCCGCGTTTCACGCTGGACGACGTCGCGAGTTGCGCGCACGAGTGGTTGGTGTTGACGGGGTGCCGCAAGGGACCTCTCACGAGAGCGTTGATGAACGAGGGACCGCGCGCCGCGCAGCGTTCCCTGTCGCGGCTGATCGAGCGCTTCGGGCGTGAGAACGTGGCCGTCGAGATCTGGGACCACGGCGCGCCCGACGACGTCGCGCGTAACAACGTCCTGGCCGAACTCGCGGTGCGCTCTGACGTCGCGGTCGTCGCGACGAACAACGTGCACTACGCCACGCCGCGCGACTTTCCTCGGGCCAACGTGCTCTCGGCAATTCGCGCTCGCAAGAGCCTCGAAGAGATGGAGGGCTGGCTCAGCGCGTCACCACTCGCGCACCTGCGAAGTGACGCCGAGCAGCGTCGCCGTTTCGCGCGCTGGCCCGGGGTCGTGGACCGGGCCGGTGAACTCGTGAGTGAGCTGGCCTTTGACCTGCGGCTCGTGGCGCCTAATCTGCCCGCGTTCTTAACACCCGAGGGACACGACGAGCAGAGCTACCTCGAAGAGATCGTCGCTAAGGGCGCGACGCATCGTTACGGGTCGCGCGACGCCGAGCGCGTCGCGGGCGCGTGGCGTCAGATCGATCACGAGCTCGGTGTCATCAAGACACTCGGTTTCGCCGGCTACTTTCTCACCGTCTGGAACATCACCGAGTTCTGTCGCGCGAACAATATCTACTGTCAGGGACGAGGTTCGGCGGCGAACTCGGCGGTGTGTTACTCGTTAGGCATCACCAACGCCGACGCCGTTGCGCTCAACTTGTTCTTTGAGCGCTTTCTCTCGCCGGCGCGCGACGGGCCGCCCGACATCGACGTCGACATCGAGTCGGGACGACGCGAAGAGGTGATTCAGTACGTCTTTACGCGTTACGGACGTCACCACGCCGCCCAGGTGGCGGCCGTTATCACCTACCGGTCGCGCTCGGCGCTACGCGACGTGGCGCGGGCGCTCGGTCACAGCGAAGAAGAGGCCAATTACTTTCGCGACCACGTCAATCGATCGACCATGAGCGCGACCGACGCCGCGGTGCCCGAACTTCTCACCACGATGGCCAGTGAACTCTTGGACCGACCTCGTCACCTCGGCATTCACTCGGCGGGCATGGTGCTCTGTGATCGACCCGTGCTCGAGGTCTGTCCCGTGGAGTGGGGGCGCATGCCCGGGCGCAGTGTCCTGCAGTGGGATAAGGACGACTGCGCGGCGATTGGTCTGGTGAAGTTCGACCTTCTCGGACTCGGCATGCTCGAAGCGCTGCACCGAGCGGTCGACTCCGTCGAGGCCTTTCACGGGGTGGCGCTCGATCTTGCCACCTTGCCCCAAGACGACGCGGTCTACGACCTGTTGTGCGAGGCCGACACCGTCGGGGTCTTTCAGGTGGAGTCGCGCGCCCAGATGGCGACACTGCCCAGAGTGCAACCGCGCTGCTTCTACGACCTCGTCATTGAAGTGGCGCTCATTCGTCCGGGCCCTATTCAAGGTCACGCGGTGAACCCCTACATTCGTCGGCGTCGCGGCGACGAACCGGTGACCTACCTGCACCCTCGACTCGAGCCGATCCTTCAGCGCACGCTCGGCGTGCCGCTCTTTCAAGAGCAGTTGATGGAGATGGCCGTCGCCGTGGCGGGCTTCTCGCCGACCGAGGCCGACGAGTTGCGCCAAGCCATGGCCGCCAAGCGCTCCGAGCTTCGCATGATGAAACTGAAGAGTCGTTTCTACGCCGGCATGAAGGAGAACGGCATTAGCGGCAGCGCGGCCGATCAACTCTTCGACGCGCTGGCGGCCTTCGCGAACTTCGGCTTTCCCGAGTCGCACTCGGTCTCCTTCGCCCACCTCGTCTACTGCTCGGCGTGGATCAAGGTGCACTACCCGGCCGCGTTTCTCGTCTCGTTGCTGAACGCCCAGCCCATGGGTTTTTGGTCGACGCAGAGTCTCGTCGCCGACGCCAAACGTCACGGCGTTCACGTGTGGCGTCCCGACGTGAACGTCTCGGACGTGGGCGCTTCGTTAGAGGGGGACCCCGAGCGTCCCCTCGTGCGCCTCGGCCTCGGTGACGTTCGATCGATCGGCACGGAACTCGCGGAACGCGTGGTCGCGGGCGCGCCTTGGGAGAACAGCACCGATCTCGTTCGTCGCGCCGGTCTTCAACAGCACCACCTCGAAGCGCTCGCCGCCGCGGGTGCTCTTGACGCCTTTGGCGCGAGCCGGCGCGCGCTGACCTGGTCGGCCGGTGCCGCGGCGCAGGCGCTGCCCGATCGACTCCCCGGCGTGGTGACGGGACTCGTCGCGCCGTCACTGCCCACGGTGAGTGAGATGGAGCGTGTCGCGGACGATCTCTGGTCGATGGGTCTCACGACCGAGGCAACGGCGATGGAGCTGGTGCGCGCGTCACTCAACGAACGCGGTGTCACGCGCGCGAGCGCGCTCTTCGCGGCGGAGAGCGGCCGCGTGATGGTGGCCGGCGTCGTGACGCACCGTCAGCAACCCGAGACGGCGAACGGCGCGGTCTTCGTCAACCTCGAAGACGAGACCGGTCACGTGAACGTGATCTTCTCCAAGGGCGCGTGGGCCCGGTGGGGCAGCGTGGCGAGTAACAAGCCAGCGTTGGTGATTCGAGGTTCGCTCGAGCGAGGACAGGGCGTCGTGACGCTCACGGCAGAGTACGTCGAGCCGCTCACGTTGGGGTCGGTGGCGCCTTCACGCGACTGGCGATGAGAACCACCAACAAAAGTCCGTCGATTGTCGACGAACGCGTACCAATAACTCGATCCCCCTCGGCAAACTGTGTGGGTGAAGGAGTAAGGCTAATGTCGCACCCTGAGCCGATACTGACTCCGTGGCCACAGCCTTCCTCGAGAACACCAGCACTTCGACGCTCGCTACGACCCAGGCCTACTCCTTCGCGATCGACCCCACTTCCGAGCAGGCCAACGCGCTGCGTAGCCACATCGGTGGCTCGCGTTTCGCCTACAACGCCCTGCTGGGCCTCGTCGCGGCCAACTGGGACGAGAACCGTGAGAAGAAGGCGGCCGGTCTCGAGGTGACGAAGTACGACTACCTCTCTACCTCGCACTTCGGACTGCTCTATCTCTGGGCCGAGAAGCGCAACGAGCTGGCCCCGTGGTGGGGAGAGAACGGGGTCAGCACTTACAACGACGCTGCCCAGCGTCTCAGCAAGGCCTTCACCAACTTCCACTGGGGCCGCGCGAAGTTCCCCACCTTCAAGCGCCGGGGCCAAGGTGGCTCGGTGCGGTTCACGAACACGGCGGTGCGCCTGAGCGACGTCCACCACGTTCGCGTCTCTCGGATCGGCGAGGTCAAGACCTACGAGTCCACCCGCAAGCTCTACCGACACGTGAATCGCGGGACGGCCAAGATCATGGCCGCCACGGTCTGCGAGCGTGGTGGCAAGTGGACCGTCGCCTTCACCGTCGAGGTCCAGCGGCGGGTTTGCACCACGCGCGCGCCAGAGAGGGTCATCGGCGTCGACGTCGGCCTCACTGCCCTTTACACCGGGGCCACTCCTGATGGCGAGCAGGTCCTTCAGGTGGCCAACCTTCGCCACCTCCAACACTCCGAGAAGAAGTTGGCGCACGCGCAACGCATCGCCGCCCGGCGCCAGGGACCACGACCGGGACAGGCACCAACCAGCCGGTGGAAGAGGGCCAACACCCGGGTCCAGAAGATCCACTCAGGCGTGGCCAACGCGCGTCGCAACCTCATCCACGAGACCACGACGATGTTGGCCAAGGACTACGACGTCATCGTCGTAGAGGACCTGAACGTCGCGGGGATGCTGAGGAACCACTCACTCGCCAAGCACATCGCCGACGCCTCCTGGGGCGAGTTCACGCGCCAGCTCGAGTACAAGACGAAGTGGTACGGATCGACGCTGGTGAAGGCCGGCCCGTTCTACCCGTCAACGAAGACCTGTAGTCGCTGTGGGACGGTGAAAGCCAAGCTGTCTCTTGACGAACGGACGTATCACTGTGAGACCTGTGGTCTTGCAATCGACCGCGATGTGAACGCGGCCATCAACCTGGCCAGATTAGGCCTGCCGGGGACAAGCTCCGGTACTGGACGTGGAGGGGAGGTAAGACCGGTGGCATCCACTGACCCGGCTCACCCCGATGAAGCGTCAACCGACACGCCACCAGAATCAGGCGCGTAGGAGATACTTCGGTTCAGAACTGCAGTGGTGACGGTGCGGCTATTTGCCTTACTCCTTCGCCCACACAGTTTGCCGAGGGGGAACTCGATAACCAGTCGCTGAGGCGACCTGTCAGACTGACGGCGTGAGACGATATGGCGTCTTTGGATTTCTGCTCTTGTTGGTCGTGGCGTCACTCTGGGTCGCGGGTGATCGCTCTTCGGTACTCGCGATGATTCAGGTATCACCCTGTTCCGCCGGATCGACGCGGGTGACGCACGCGGGTGGAACCGCGGGCATGACGCAAACGGAGCAACTCTTTTGGATCCGGAACGTCAGTGCACACGAGTGTTCGCTGAAGGGTTATCCAACGATTTCGTTCATTGACTTGAGGGGCCAGGGCCGTTCGCCAACCCTTCGAGATCAACCGGGCCCCACCTACTCGTTCTACGGCAACGCCCATGGACGTGTCGTGCCGTTGGTAGATCTCAAATCTCGTGGCGGACTCGCGTCGTTCTGGGTAGTCGGTGATGACTCCTATCCGCAGTCGGAGTGCGTGAAGTCCGTGGTGGCAAAAGTGGTGCTGCCCGGCGGCGGTAGAACCACGACCGTCCGAGCGCGCGCGACTGAACTATTCGATTTCTGCGGGGTCGTCTCAGTGGATCCAATAGTCGCGGGGGTGACGGGTTCAATACCGGCCAGAACGCTCGCCGAGGTGCCGGGGCTCGACTGACGACTGACGTGAGAGAAATCTCAACCCTCGATATCTCCGAGACGATCAGGCCGTGCCAATAGATCCGGGGTCGCCTGCACGGGAATCGGAGAAACGAACGCGTACGGGCTTCGCCTGAGCGTGAAGGTACCGTGTCGTGGGTCAAGATATCCTTCGAGGGAAATCTCGCAATCTAATCGGGGCTGAATCGAAACGTCGTCTGCTCCAAACGATCGTGGCTGCTCTCGTGACCGCGGCCGTCGTTGTGGTGCTGTGGCAACGTTTCTCTGGACCGGGTGGCGACCCCGGTGGCAGTGTTTTGGCGCAGTTGGCGCCCACTGTTTCGGCGCTGCCGTCAGTGAGCTCATCAAATTACCTCTGGAAAATGGAGCCGCACCAAGTCAGTTGCGATGGGAGGGCGGGAACGTTTGGCTGGTCCCAAGTTGTCGTGCAGAGCGGTTTCAAGTACGTCGGATCACCGACGTCGCTTTCTACCTTGATGAGCATTCGACTCCAAAGGCTCGGTTGGAAAGTCAACAAACGTGAGGGCGTGTCGTCACCTCCCTCTTTCCAATGGCACAAGACGTTGACCAATGGTTCGCACGCCGGATTGCAAGTGCAACAGAGTTTCACCGCTTCCACGTGGGAACTTGTCGCGGTCGCCCCACCCATTGGAAAGAGGTCCAGCGGGTGCTGATTCGCGGCGGCCCCGAACACGCGAGGGGGAAAAGCCCGTCTGGCTCACGAAGTGCGGGCAGCTCGATGACGGAACGATGAACCGACGTTTGAAAAGTCATCCTTTGCTCAGTTCAGACGACGGTGGCGAGAGTCCACTTGATGACTAGTGGATTCAGCAGCACTACGCGAAAAGAGATGCCTCTGTTGGCTAGTTGACGAACGCGAACTCGGGACGTTCGCCGGCTTCGATCTCTTCACGAACGAGGATTTGCGCGAGCGGTAGATCGTCGGGGTGGGTGACGCCAATACAGCGCGACTTGGTGGTCATGACGTCAAAGCGCAGTGGCGTGCGGTGAAGAATTTGACCGACGAAGGTGGAAAGTTGGATCTCCTTCTCCTTCTCGAAGTCGTGCAGTTCAACGGCGCGGTGCATGAGGGGAAAGATTGACGGTTGAAAGCCCCAAAGGTTCATCGACACCGTGGTCTGGGGGTGCAGAATCGCGGGCTCGAGTCCGTCGTCGGCGAAGTAGCCCTCGAGGGTGGCCGAGACGTTTCGACGTTCGACGATCTCGGTCAGATGGCCGTTCACGACAACGCACGTGCCGCGAGAGACGGGCAGCTCCCCGACGAGTGCGCGCTCCAGTTCGAAGCCCACGAGACAGTTGTTGGAACTCGTGGCGAGGTGACTACCCAAGTGCAGAAACGACTCACGACCGTAGAGGTCGTCGGCGTTCGAGACACCGAAGGGCTGCGTGAGATCGAGGCTCTCTTCGGCGGCGAGGACAGCACTGACGGTGCCGCGAAGTTGGGTCTGATGCGTAAAGGAGACGCGTCGACCCTTGGGCCAGTACGTGGCGACGTGCTCTTGGATCTCGGGACCGGTGTCGGGGTTGATGACGATGACGATGTCGTCAAAGCCCGCGGCGTACGCGTCCGAAGCAATGAGGTCGATGACGCCCTCACCGTGCAGACCAACGGGGGCGAGCTGTTTGACGCCGCCGTAGCGACGGGCGCGTCCGGCCGCCAAGATGACGAGCGACGGACCGCTCACTTGGACCACCGAACAACGGCGGACGCCCACGTCAACCCGGCGCCAAAGCCCGTCAAGAGCGCGTAGTCACCCTTATGGACGCGGTCGTTCTGTCGGGCGTCGTCAAAGGCGAGGGGGATCGACGCGCTCGAGGTGTTGCCGTAGCGATCGAGCACCACGACGGCGCGGTCCATGCCGACGTTGAGCCGCTGGCAGGCCGCTTGAATGATGCGAATGTTGGCCTGGTGGGGGATGACGAGGCTGAGCTCGTCCGACGTGATGCCCGCCATGGCCAATGCCTTTTCGGCCGAGTCCACGACGACGCGCACGGCGCGGCGAAAGATCTCCCGGCCGTTCATCTGGAAGTAGCCCTCGTGTTCGCAGGTCAGCAGGTCTGCGTCGGCGCCCTCGGCGCCGAGCACGAAGGAGAGGAGGTCGTTCTCGGTCGGGTCGTACTCGAGCACGGTCGCGCCCGCGCCGTCGGCGAGGAGGACGGCCATGTTGCGATCACTCCAGTCGACCCAGCGCGACAGGTTCTCCGAGCCCATCACGAGCACGCGCTTGTTACCGGTCTCGAGCAGTCCGTAGGCGGTGCGAACGGCGTACATGAAACCGCTGCAGGCGGCGTTTAAGTCCATCGCCGGACAGCTCAGTCCCATCTCGTGCGCGACCAACGTCGCCGTCGCGGGCGTGATGCGGTCGGGCGTGGTGGTGGCGAGGATCAAAAAGTCGATGTCCTTGGGCTCGATGCCGGCGTCTTCGAGGGCGCGATTGCCCGCGATGACCCCGAGGCTCTTGGCCGTGCCGCCGATGTGGCGCTCCTTGATGCCCGTGCGCTCCGTGATCCACTCGTCGTTGGTGTCGAGGGTCAAGGAAAGTTCCTCGTTGGTGACAATCCGGTCTGGTACGGCCGCTCCCCAGCCAACAAAACGAGCACCCATGTCTCAGCCCCTTCGTTGACTAGTCATTGGCCAAGTCTAGAGGGTGGGTCTAACTGGGCGAGGGCGCTGGTAATACCTGCAAAGTACAGCGTGCCACGCAGATGAGTCGCTCGTGTTCGTCTCGTAGCTCGATGCCCCAGACGTGCACGCTGCGACCTTTGCGAAACGGCGTCGCGGTCGCGGTGAGCGTGCCCGAACTCATCGCGCGAAGGTGCGAGCAGTTGAGTTCCGTACCCACGACGATGTGATCGGGTCCCACACTCACGGCGCCACCGATCGACGCGGCGCCTTCGGCGAGCAGTGCCGACACGCCGCCGTGCAAGATGCCGTACTGTTGGTGCACCTTGGGCCCGACTTCGACGCATAGGACCACCTTGTCCGGCGTGACGAGCACGACTTGGACGCCGAGTAGATCGTTCACGTTGGGACGATGTGGAATCTGATCGATCAAGTTGTCACTCATAGGGGCAGTTTATGAGCCGGTAGCCTTCCTCTATGACTCGTCGCGTGGACCTTAGAAGTGACACGGTGACCCAGCCAACACCCGCGATGCGCGACGCCATGGCGAAGGCCGTGGTCGGTGACGACGGTTACAGCGAAGACCCCACGATCAACGAACTCGAGCAACGATTCGCCGAGTTGGTTGGTAAGGAAGCCGCGCTCTTCGTGGTGTCGGGCGTCATGGCCAATCAGATCGCGCTTCGCGTGTTGGCCCTGCCGGGTGACGTGATCGTCGCCGGACGCGGCCAACACCTCGTGAGTTTTGAGATGGGCGCCGCGGCACGTAACTCGTCGGTGCAGTTCGCCACCGTCGACGACACGAACGGCACGCTCGAACTCGCGGACGTGCTCGAGGTGATCGACGCCGAAGGCGATCATCAACCCCACGTCGCGATGGTCACGGTGGAGAATACGCACATGTTGTCCGGCGGGACGCCCTGGGACGTGGCGGACCTTCGCCGCCTCGCCGCCGCGATTGGGAATCGTTCGCTTCACCTCGACGGTGCGCGGCTCTTCAACGCCGTCGTCGCGACCAAGACGAGCGCCGCGGAGTACGCGGCTCCCGCCACGACGGTGATGACGTGTCTCTCGAAAGGACTGTGCGCCCCCGTTGGGTCGTTGCTCGCGGGACCGGCCTCGTTGATGGAGCGCGCGCGTGTGGAGCGTAAGCGCCTCGGGGGCGCGATGCGCCAAGCCGGTTTCTTGGCCGCCGCGGGTCTCGTCGCCCTCGACACCATGGTCGAACGACTGAAGGACGATCACGTGCGCGCGCGCCAACTCGCCGAACTGTTCGCCGCCGCCTTTCCCGAGTCGGACTTTGATCCCACGACGTGTCGGACCAACATCGTCTCGTTCAATCACCCCCAGGCCCGCCAGATCGTCGAAGAACTCTCCCTACTCGGTGTCGAAGGCGGCACGGTGGCGCCCAGGCGGGCCCGCTTTGTCACCCACGCGGGCGTGAGTGACGACGACGTTGACTTCGCAGCCGACGTGCTCGCGCGCTTCGTTCCTTCGAATCGCTGATCACAACGGGCCGAGTTCGCGCCACGTTCGCGCGACGTTCACTCGTCGCCAGCCGAGCCCCGCCAACGAAGCGGTAGCCTAAGAGGGTTGTAAAGGCATCTGATGACCGAAATATTGCACCTCTCAACCTTCCTGCACCGTCCGATCTTCGACTCCGACGGCGACAGAATCGGACGCGTCCAAGACCTGGTCGCGCGTCTCGGCGACGACGCGCACCCGCCGATCGTGGGCGCCGTCATCCGCATCGAGGGCCGAAACCTCTTCGTGTCGATCAAGAAGATCGGTGGACTGGCCCAGGGTCGTATGACCTTTGAAGGCAGCCGAGTCGATCTCCGTCGCTTCGAGCGTCGACCTGGCGAGCTGCTGCTTGCCGAAGACCTGCTCGCGCGACACCTTATTAACCTGGTCCGAGGACGCATCATCATCGCCAACGAAATCGAAATCGCCGAGATTGACGGTCGCTGGGAGGTCGTGGGCGTCGATCCCGGTCGTCGTTCGTTCCTGCGCCGGGTACTCGGCCACAGGATCGGCTCACACGTGCAAGCCGACTCCATTGTCGACTTCGCCTCCATTGAACCCTTTGTCTCGCACGTTCCCACAGCGCGCCTGCGAATCCCTTATCGCAAACTCGCGAAGTTGCACCCCGCCCAAATCGCCGACCTCGTCGAGCAGGCGAGTCACGAAGAGGGTGAGGAGATCATCGAAGCGGTGGGACTCGACCGTGAGCTCGAAGCCGACGTCTTTGAAGAGCTCGACACGACCCACCAACTGGAGTTCTTGGAGTCGCGCAGCGACGCCGAAGCTGCCCGGTTGCTCTCGCGCATGGAGGCCGACAACGCGGCCGACCTCATCACGGAGATTGACCAAGAGCGCCGGCTACCAATTCTCGAGTTGTTGCCGAGCGAACAACAGGTCAAAGTTCGCCAGCTTCTCTCCTACAACGCCGACACCGCCGGAGGACTGATGAACCCCGACTTCGTTTCTGTTCCGCCGACGGCTACCGTCGCCGACGCGCTCGAGGCCATTCGAACGTCCAGCGTTCCCGCGGAGTCGCTGCAAGCGGTCTTCGTCGTGGACGATGGTGGCCACCCCATCGGGGCCGCGTCGATCGCGCCCCTCGTGCGCGCGCGTCCGAGCGAACTGGCGCTCAGCGTGGCCAAGACGCACCTCGCCCACGTGCACCCGCACTGGGACGTCCTTCGAGTGTCGAGAAAAATGAGTGATTTCAACCTGACCGTGTTGCCGGTGCTCGACGACGAGCACGCCAAGATGATCGGCGTGGTGACGGTCGACGACCTGCTCGAAGAGCTACTGCCTCAGGGCTGGCGCGCAGAGTTTGGCGTGGGAGCGGTGGAGGAGTAATGCGCCGCTTCGACCAAGGTCACGTTCTAAGGGGGTCTCTCTGAAACCCCCTAGTACCAGCCGCGAGGCTTTCAACGTACCGACACAATTTCGCCCGTCTCTAAAGGAGAGCGCCTAGCCCCCTTTGGTCCTTGCGTGGTTGTTTCGCCCTACGACCACGAGAGAACGAAAGGAGGTGGAACGTGCAGCGCGAACAGTCGAAAGAACCACAGATCGCTGGGGCCCTTGGCACCATCAGCGCCCACGACGAAGGCAGTCGCCACGGCCTGCGCGCGCGATTTTTCACCCTGATCGCCATCATTGGTCCCGGGCTCATCGTGATGGTCGGCGACAACGACGCCGGCGGCGTCTCCACCTACGCCCAGGCCGGACAGAACTTCGGCTACTCCTTGCTCTGGACGCTGCCGCTGTTGATCCCGGTACTCATCGTTGTTCAAGAGATGGCGGCCCGACTCGGTGCGGTCACGGGCGTGGGTTACGGGCGGCTCATTCGTGAGCGCTTCGGCAACTACTGGGGCAACCTCTCGATCTTTTCGATTCTGATCCTGAACTTTCTCATCATCGTCACCGAATTCATTGGCATCTCACTGTCGATGGAGTACTTCGGCGTCAGTCCCTACGTTTCGGTTCCCGTCGCGGTGACGCTGCTCTTCGCGGTGACGGCGTCGGGGTCGTTTCGCCGATGGGAGCGCTTCATGATGCTCTTCATCGCGGTCAACTTCGTCGTCATTCCACTCGTCCTCATCGCGCACCCCTCGTTCGCGACCATGGTCCACTCCGCGGCTATCCCGCGCATTCGCGGCGGTGCGTCGTCGGTTTCGGTGTTGCTCATTATTTCGATTATCGGCACGACCGTCGCGCCCTGGCAGCTCTTCTTCCAGGAGTCGAACATCGTCGATAAGCGCATCACCCCGCGTTGGCTCAACTACGAACGCGTCGACACGATCATTGGGTCGTTCATTGTCGTCATTGTCGCCTCGGTGCTGGTGGCGGTCTGCGCCATAGGTCTCGCCGGGCACGGCGGCACGAACTCCTACACCAACGCGCTCGGCGTGGCGAGAGGACTTGGTCGTTACGTGGGACACGACACGGGGACGCTCTTCGCGATCATCCTGCTCAACGCGTCCGTCATCGGCGCGGCCGTCGTCACGCTCGCGAGTTCCTACGCGTTGAGTGATCTCGCCGCGACGCACCAGGGACTGAACGCTCGGCTCAACGAAGCCAAGGGTTTCTACGGCGGTTTCGCGGCCATCTTGATTCTCGCTGGTGCGGTGTCGATCATTCCCGGGGCGCCGCTCGGCATCATCACGTTGGCCGTGCAAGCGCTCTGCGGGTTGATGTTGCCGAGTACGACGATCATCGTTTTGTTGTTGGCGAACGACCGTGAGTTGATGGGACCGTGGAAGAACGGGCGTCTCCTCAACGTGGCGGCGGTCATCATCGTGACGGCCCTCGTGGTGTTGTCCCTCACGTTGATGATCTCCACGCTCTTTACGTCGGTGCCCGTGTTGCCCCTGCTCGTGGTCCTGTCCATCGTGGGCGCGCTGGGCCTCGTGGTTGGACTGCCCCTGGGACTTAGAAAACTCGAAGCGCCACCGCACTACGACATTGACAAGAGAGACTGGCGAACACCTCGACTGACCTTGCTGGCGCCCATGCCCAGTTCCAAGGCTCGACGCCTGCTCATGCGGGCCCAGAGCTGCTATCTCTTCGCGGCCGGAATCCTCTTGATCGTGCGTATCGTTCAACTCGCCACCTCATAGTCTCTTTTGATGAGTTCTCTACCAACCCTCGTGTGCGTGCACGCTCACCCCGACGACGAGGCGTTCTTCGGTGCGGGGGCGGTGGCGCACTACGCCGCCCTCGGACATCGGGTCGTACTCATCACGTGCACCGGTGGCCAACTCGGTTACGACGCCAGCGGCCGAGTGGGCGACGACCCGCTCCACGACGCTCTCGCGACGAAAGTCACCCGCGCCGGCGAGTTACAACGCGCGGCGGCGATCTTGGGCTTCTCTCGGGTCGTAACGCTCGGCTACGACGACTCGGGTATGAAGGGCTGGACCGAGAACGACAACCCCAGCGCCTTTATGAACGCCGACGTTGACGCCGTCGCGCGAACGATCGCTTCGATCCTCGACGAAGAGCACGCCAGCGTCGTCGTGACCTACGACGAGAAGGGCTTCTACGGCCACCCCGATCACGTCCAGGCCAACGTCGTGACTCGTCGGGCCCTGGACTTCGCGTCGAGTGCCGAGCGTCTCTACTACTCGGTCGTGCCCGAAGGGGTCATCACAAAGTTGGTGGAGGGTGCCACCTCCATGGGCCTCTCGATGCCGGCCTGGGTGTTGGACGCGGGCACGCACGTGCCCGACGAACTGGTGGCCTCGACGATGGTCTTGAGCGCCTACGTGCGGGTGAAGCACGACGCGATGGCGGCTCACGCCTCGCAGATCGACAACGACGACCTCGTCGAGATGAGCGACGATCTCTTCTCGTTACTCTTTAGCACCGAGTACTACCAGCGCGCCTGGAGCCGACACGAGGTCGCGGGCGACGGCGCCGATCTCTTTGGAGGACTGTGATGGGACTTACCTTTCTGGCCGTGCACGCGCACCCCGACGACGAAGCGAGTTCGACCGGCGGGCTCTACCGCCGCCTCGCGAACGAGGGCGTGCGCACGGTGCTCGTGACGTGCACCAACGGCGAGTGCGGCGACGCGCTTGACGGTGCGAAGCCCGACGCCGATCACCACGACGGGGACGAAGTGGCGAAGATTCGCGCCGTCGAACTCAATAACGCGGTCAAGATCCTCGGGATCGACCGGCTGGTGCGACTCGGCTATCGCGACTCGGGCATGAAGGGCTGGCCGCAGAACGAGGACCCCGAGTCCTTCTGGGCAACGCCCCTCGATGAAGCCGCCAAGAAGCTCGCCGAGGTCCTGCTCGAAGAGCGTCCCCAGGTCGTCATGACCTACAACGCCTTTGGCTTCTACGGCCATCCCGACCACATCCAGGCGCACCGCGTCACGATGGCTGCCCTAGAACTCCTCGACTACGAGCCCACCTTGTACTTCAACACCATTCCCACCTCGCTCATGGCGATCATGCGCGAGCGTTGGGAGCAGGAAGAACGCGAGGAGGCGGCCGCGGACGCCGCGAAGGGCATCGTGCGAGCGCCCGAGCCCGAAGAGAGCGAAGAGGATCAAGTGGAGATGGGCACTCCCGACGAGCTCATCGACGTCGCCGTGGACGTGAGTTCGGTCAACGACGCGAAGTACGACGCGCTCGCGGCCCATCACTCGCAGATCGCCGATTCGTTCTGGATGAAGATGGGCCGAGAGCAGTTCAAAGAGGTGATGCGCACCGAGTGGTTCGTCCGTGTGACCAATCCGACGAAGGTCGACGGACCGGCTGACGATATTTTCGTAGGGTACCGCTAGCGGCTCGTGGGACCTGCGGATTCCCTCGACGATCGCGCAGCCTCACGCCACGACGGGTTGTCGGAGATCCGTCGCGACGAGACTGACGTTAAGAGGTGACGCGTGGTCCGTCAGAGCGGTAGCGGATTCCTTCGTTCAATGGTGATCGACTTCGCGATTCGACGACGAGAATGTCGAAAGGTATGGAGTCGCTACTCGCGAAGCGCGCCGCCAACGACCTTGCCAATCTGGTCGATCTCGAGCAAGAAGCCGTCGTGACCGATAGCTGAGGAGATGACGAAGAGCGAGTTGGCGTCGGGAGCATGGCGTACTAGTTCTTCCTGGAGTCGCAAGGGATAGAGCCGATCCGAGTCGATGCCAATCACCGTCACCCGACTTTGTATCTCACCGAGGGCCGCCGCGACGCCGCCGCGACCTCGACCCACGTCGTGATGGTTCATCGCTTCGCTGAGCACGACGTAGCTGTTGGCGTCGAAGCGTCGGGTGAGTTTTTCGCCCTGATAGGCGAGGTACGACTCGACGGCGTAGGGGTCGCCGCGAAGAGGATCGCCCTCGTCCTGGCTGGATCGTCCGAATCGAGCGTCGAACTCGTCCGACGATCGATACGTGATCTGTCCGAGGCCACGGGCAATCGCGAGACCCTCACGAGGCGCGGAACCGCTCTCGTAGTAGTCGCCCTGCAGGAAGTGTGGATCGGCCTTAATGGCTCGAACCTGAAGCGAACTCTGCGCGATCTGATCGGCCGTCGACGCGGCGCCGACCGCCAGAACGATGGCACGTCGCACTCGCTGCGGGTAGCCAATGGTCCACTCCAGGACTCTCATTCCGCCCATCGATCCACCCAGCATGGTGTGCCAGGCGGCAATATCCAGCTGATCCGCCAGGGCGACTTCCACCGTTACTTGATCGCGCACGGTGATGACGGGAAAGCGCGAGCCGTAGGGTTGGCCGTTCTCGTCGAGCGACGAGGGACCGGTCGTACCCTGCGCGCCACCGAGCACGTTGGGACAGACCACGAAGAACTCGTTGGTGTCGATGGCGAGTCCCGGCCCGATGAGACCGTTCCACCAGCCCGGCGCCGGATGGCCCGGGCCCTTGTCGCCAACGGCGTGCGAGTCCGCGGTGAGCGCGTGCAGCACGAGCACCGCGTTGGAGCGCGCGGCGTTGAGCGTCCCCCACGTCTCGAAGGCGACGGTCACGCTCTCGAGGTGACCACCGCCTTCGAAGGTGAAACCCGATCCGGTCTCACCGCGAAAAGCGGCGAACTCGCGCGCGCCGGGGTCGTCGCCCGGACGCCAGTAGCCCGGCGTTCTCGTGGTCATGCTCCCTTGACGGCGCGAAAAGCGGTCTCGAGGTCGGCCAGGATGTCCTCGATTGACTCGATTCCTACCGACAGTCGCACGAGGTCCGCGCTGACACCGGTCGAGAGCTGCTCTTCTTCTGATAACTGAGAGTGCGTCGTGGACGCCGGGTGAATCGCCAGACTCTTCGCGTCACCCACGTTCGCCAAGTGACTGAAGAGTTCGAGTCCTTCGATGAACTTCCGGCCCGCGTCGGCGCCACCTTCGATGCCAAAGGCCAGTATCGCGCCAGCACCCTTGGGGAGATAGCGCACCTGCAGGGCGTGCCAAGGACTCGACTCGAGTCCAGGGAAGGCCACCCACTTGACGTCGTCGCGAGCTTCGAGCCACTTCGCCACGGTGGTGGCGTTCGACACGTGTCGTTCCATTCGAAGACTCAACGTCTCGAGTCCCTGCAAGAAGAGGAAGGAGTTGAGTGGGGCAATCGCCGCGCCGAGATCGCGTAGGTACTGCAGACGCGCCTTCAAGACAAAGCGGGCGGAGAATAAGGGTTCGGGCAGATCCCCAAAGACGAGACCGTGGTAACTGGGGTCGGGCTCGGTGAATCCGGGAAACCGGCCGCTCCCCTCGTAATCAAACTTTCCGCTGTCGACGATGACGCCACCAATGGATGTTCCGTGTCCTCCGATGAACTTGGTCGCGGAGTGCACGACGACGTCCGCACCATGTTCAAAGGGGCGACAGAGAAAGGGCGTCGCGAGCGTGTTGTCGACGACCAGCGGAATCATGTGATCGTGGGCGACCTTCGCGACACCTTCGAAGTTGAGGACGTCGCCCTTGGGATTTCCGAGCGTCTCGGCGTAGAGCGCCTTGGTGTTCGGACGTATGGCGCTGGCCCACTCGGCCAAGTCGTCGGCGTTCTCAACGAACGTCGTCTCGATGCCGAGTTTGGGCAAGGTGTAGTGAAAGAGGTTGTACGTGCCACCGTAGAGCGAGGCCGACGACACAATGTGTCCGCCGTTTTCGGCCAAGTTGAGCAGTGCGATGGTCTCGGCGGACGAGCCCGACGCCACCGCGAGGGCGGCGACGCCACCTTCGAGCGAGGCGACCCTCTCTTCGAAGGCGTTCTGCGTGGGGTTCATGATCCGGGTGTAGATATTGCCAAGCTCGGCCAAACCGAACAGCGCCGCGGCGTGCGCGGTGTCGCGAAAGACGTAACTCGTGGTCTGATAGATCGGAATCGCTCGTGCGCCGGTCGTCGGATCGGCCGTGGCGCCAGCGTGTATTTGACGCGTCTCAAATCCCCATTCAGCCATTTCGGTCTCCTCCATCTCCTCGCCCGCACTCTGCCGCGAAGACAAATCACTGCAGAGGTTATCCTACAAATGTTATGGGATTAGTAAACTTCTTGGGAGCGTTCAAGTACGACGTTGCAGGTCGAGCAGACCGCGGACACCGCTTCGCCACTAATAGCGGTAACTGTCGGGCTTGTAGGGTCCTTCGACCGCGACGCCGATGTAGTCCGCCTGCTGTTTCGAGAGCGTTGTCAACTTGACGCCGAGCGCGTCGAGGTGGAGTCGCGCGACCTTCTCGTCGAGGTGCTTCGGCAAGACGTAGACCCTCTTCTCGTACATCTCTTGGTTTACGAAGAGCTCGATCTGGGCCATGGTCTGGTCGGTGAAGGAGTTGCTCATCACGAAACTCGGGTGTCCGGTCGCGTTGCCGAGGTTGAGGAGTCGTCCTTCGGAGAGCACGATGATCGCGCGACCGCTCGGCAACGTCCACTTGTCGACCTGGGGCTTTATCGTCTCGCGCTTTACGCCGGGCAGGTTCGTGAGTCCGGCGATGTCGATCTCGTTGTCGAAGTGACCGATGTTGCCCAGTACGGCCAAGTGCTTCATCGTCTGCATGTGCTCGACCGTGACGATGTCGCGATTACCCGTCGCGGTAATGACGAAATCCGCAATCGGCAGCGCCTCTTCGAGCGTCGTGACTTGAAAACCGTCCATGGCGGCCTGCAGTGCGCAGATCGGGTCGATCTCGGTGACGATGACGCGAGCGCCCTGACCTCGAAACGACTCGGCCGATCCCTTGCCGACGTCACCGTAGCCACAGACCACGGCGACCTTGCCGCCGATCAGCACGTCGGTCGCTCGGTTGATGCCATCGATGAGTGAGTGACGAACGCCGTACTTGTTGTCGAACTTGGACTTGGTGACGGCGTCGTTGACGTTGATCGCGGGAAAGAGCAAGACACCGTCGCGCTCCATTTCGTACAGACGGTGCACGCCCGTCGTCGTCTCTTCCGAGACGCCGATGATGCTGCTCGCCATGGGCTCGAAGATCTTTTCGCCGCTCGAGATGATCTTGTTGAGCAACTGCAAAATGATCGCGTACTCTTCGGAGTCGGCCGACTCGGGCGCGGGCACGAAACCCGCGCGCTCAAACTCGAGACCCTTGTGGACGAAGAGCGTCGCGTCACCCCCGTCGTCCAGGATCATCGTGGGACCGTCAAAGCCGGGCCAGCGAAGTAGTTGCTCGGTGCACCACCAGTACTCTTCGAGCGATTCGCCCTTCCAGGCGAAGACCGGCACCCCCCGCGGGTCATCCACGGTGCCGTTCGGACCCACGACGATCGCCGCCGCCGCGTGGTCTTGGGTCGAGAAGATGTTGCAACTTACCCAGCGAACGTCCGCGCCAATCGCGACGAGTGTCTCGATCAACACCGCCGTTTGAATCGTCATGTGCAACGATCCAGCGATGCGAGATCCCTGGAGGGGCTTCGACTCGCCAAACTCGGCGCGCATCGCCATGAGACCGGGCATTTCGTGTTCGGCCAGGATAATTTCCGCGCGACCGTTGTGCGCAAGTGAGAGGTCCCCAACTTTGAAGTTAAAGGCATCAGAGGTCATGATTCTCCTAGGAGTTCGAAGTTTCTAGGCGCCGACCTCTGTCGCAGTCGCCCACCTCAACTGTACTGCTTAGACGCCCACTCGGAACTCGACCACGTCGCCGTCGCGCATCACGTACTCCTTGCCTTCGACGCGCGCTTTGCCGGCGGCCTTCACCGCCGCCATCGAACCGGCCGCGACCAGGTCCTCGAAAGAGACGACCTCGGCCTTGATGAAGTGCTTTTGAAAGTCAGTGTGAATCTCGCCGGCTGCCTCGGGCGCGGTCTCGCCCTGGTGAATGGTCCAGGCGCGCGCCTCTTTGGGTCCGGCCGTGAGAAAGGTCCGTAGGCCCAAGGTCGAAAAACCGACGCGAGAGAGTTGCGAGAGCCCCGACTCGTCTTGGCCGTAGGACTGCAGAAGTTCCAGTGCTTCGGCGTCGTCAAGTTCTGAGAGTTCGGCTTCGACTTTGGCGCAGAGGACAATGCTGGCCGACGGCGCGACGGACGCCTTCAGTTCGTCCTGACGTGCTTCGTCGCCGAGGGTCTCTTCGTCGACGTTGAAGACGTAGATGAAGGGCTTATCGGTTAAGAGGTGCAGATCGTAGAGCAACGAGCGATCGAGTTCCTTGCCAATCTGAGAGATAACGCGACCCTCGTTCAGGGCAAGTTGGGCTTTCTTGTACTCCGCCAACTTGATCGCGTCGTCGCCGCCACGCTTGGCACCGCGCTCGAGGCGGGCGGCCGCTCGTTCTACGGTCTGAAGATCGGCGAGAATCAGTTCGGTTTCGATGGTCGCCACGTCGCTCGCCGGATCGATGCGGCCGTCGACGTGAATGACGTCATCGTCTTCAAAGACGCGCACCACTTCACAGATCGCGTCAGACTCACGAATGGCGGCGAGAAACTGATTGCCGAGACCCTCACCCGTCGACGCGCCGCGCACGATGCCCGCGATATCGACGAAGTTCACGACCGCTGAGATGATTTTTTCGGAGTGAAACATTGCGGCAAGGACGCCGAGGCGCTCGTCGGGCACCGCGACGACGCCCACGTTGGGTTCGATGGTCGCGAAGGGGTAGTTGGCCGCTAGTACGTTGTTTTTCGTAAGCGCGTTGAAAAGTGTTGATTTTCCAACGTTCGGCAGTCCGACGATACCAATCGAGAGGCTCATAGAAGTTCCCAGGCTACTTCAGCACTTCTGGCGTTCATCGCGATCTTTCCGGACGTGACCATACTCCAACGTTGGTCTTATTCGACCAGCGTCAACCAGTACTCCTCGGCAGTACCTAATGCCTTCTGCACGCCCTCCAATTCGGTACCGAGCTGCGCTTGTTCCGCGCGATCGGGTGAGGCCAAAATTTTCTTCGCGAGCGTGTTGCGGCGTCGATCGAGACGCGACATCTCTTTCTCGGCGTTGCGGATCTGACGCCCCAGAGAAACTCCCGACAGGGCGGTGGACGGTGAGGTCGAAGCCACTTTGTCGTCGACGTCGGGCAACGAGCTCACGGTGACGCCGGCGGCTCGGGCAATCCAGGCGTCGATGCCGCCCGGTACGTCGCTCATCGTCCCGTTATCGTGAACTTCCAACAGTCGATCAGTGGTGCGGCTGAGGAACGTTCGGTCGTGCGAGACCACCACCAACGTGCCGGGCCACTGGCTCAGAAACCCTTCGATGAGGCGAATGGTCTCGAGGTCGAGGTCGTTCGTGGGTTCGTCGAGGAACAGCACGTTGGGTCGCGCCGATAGGGCCAGGAGCAACTGCAGTCGCCGTCGCTCGCCGCCCGAAAGATCCTTGGCTTTCGTCGCGGGCAGCGCTCCGGTGAACCAAAATCGCCTCATGAGCGCCAGGTCGGCGGGGGAGCCGGGCACGCCTTGAGGGCCCGCGACGAGTTCTTGGATGGTTGCTTGCTCGTCGAAGCCGCCACCACCTTGCTCGAGGTACGAGGACACGACCGTAGGGCCGCGCTTTACCGTTCCCTTCGAGGGTTCGATCACTTGCGCGAGGAGGTTCACGAAGGTCGACTTTCCCGAGCCGTTGGGTCCGACGATGCCCACGCGGTCACCGGGGCCCAGCTCGACGTTGACGTCGTGGAGAATCTGGTGCTCATCGTCGTAGGAGAAAGCGACGTGGTGTGCTTTGATCACCATGGTGCCGAGGCGAGGCGTGTCGGTACCTAGTTCGAGCGCTCCCAAGCGAGCCGCCGCCTCGGGACGACCGGCCAAAAGTCGTTTGGCCGCGTCGATGCGGGCCTGGGGCTTCGTGGAGCGGGCTTTGACGCCGCGACGCAACCAGGCCAACTCAGTTCTGGCGAGGTTGCGACGAACCTGTTCGGCCGACGCGGCCTGCTCTTCTCGTTCGGCCTGGGCCTCCAGCAATCGCGAGTAGCCACCAGCGTGAATAAACGTCTTGCCGCGATCGATTTCGACCATCCGAGTGGTGACCTGGTCGAGTAAAAACCGGTCGTGGCTTACCAGAATGACGGCGCCTCGGAAGTTCATGATCTGCTGCTCGAGCCACTGGATCGCGTTCAAGTCCAAGTGGTTCGTTGGTTCGTCGAGAATGAGAACATCGTTGGGATTGGCAAAGATACGAGCTAACGCCACGCGCTTGAGTTGGCCGACGGACAGTTGGGTGGTCGCGGTGTCGACGGCACTCAACATTGCCAATCGATCGAGCGCCGCGTCGATCTGCCACCCGGACCCCACGGCCTCGCGGACCGTCCCCGTTGGCACCGAGGGTATCTGTTCCAAGAAGCTCACCCGGACGTCTCGACCTCGGCGAATATCGCCCGAGTCTGGTACTAAATCACCGGCAATGATCTTGAGCAGAGTTGTCTTGCCGACTCCGTTGATTCCGACGACGCCGATCCGGTCTCTGGAGGAGATCGTCAAATCGAGGTTCTCCAACAGCGCTCGATCGGTGCCTTGAAGGGTGACTTTTTGCAGATCGATGAGGATTGTCACGAGACAGACAGGTTAATGACGAAAGTTCTTCGTGCCGTGCACGGAATCTGGTTACCCCATGAACGGACTTTGTAGAGCGCTCGTAGGTTTTCATTTCACGCCGCCGCTGCGTTGGGTTCATGGTGAATGAAGTTTCCGGTGACGGCACACGTCGTAGGCTAGGAAACGATTTGCGCGCTGAATTTCGCGCGAAGGTCCGCTCCCGTGGAACTTCCGCGAATTAGGTGTGACCAGGACTTCTAAATGCCAGAAGAGCGCGTAGACCCCGCGTTCTGGTGCGTTGAATCGTTCGTATCGTGTGGCTGATTTGAGCGAAGACAAAGACATGGTCTCTAAGCGATCAGCGACGGCGTCTTTGTCTTTGAACCGGTCTGAGGGCGAGCAACGAGTAGCCGTGTTTGTTCAGGAAGGTCACCACAGCTCAAGAGCGTTGCCCAACTCTTCGCCCTTATCCCTGTGCGCTGAGTGATGATGGCACCTTCAAGAGGCCCGCGACGCCGGCGGTCGTCGGCTGCTTAATCTGCGGCGGCGCACGCTGGACTCGACAATCTACAAATCCGATCCGAGCCACCGCGTCAGATCGCGCAAGGACGGACCGATTACTTGTCCAGCTCGGCCAAGACTTCGCCAATGATCTTGGTCATCTTGTGGGCCGGGAGTGGTTCGCCCCCTT
>OCZT010000073.1_pt1 | contig 85310 bp, 67 predicted proteins | sample 1539031 | NCBI WGS metagenome assembly OCZT01 (sample SAMEA3539308, study PRJEB22396) | soil metagenome | biome: tundra; feature: field; material: soil | place: USA | collected 2010-05 | depth 0.15 m
ATAAGCTAGATCCGAATACCTTTGATAAGTTGCTTATTTTTTTTGAGGATGAAAGAAAATTATCTCCAGGCACTATTAGAAATTATAAGAAGTTTATCAAAAAATTTTTCAGATTATCCACAGGTGGTAACCCTCCTAAGTGGGTCATGGATCTCAAGCTAAAAACAATTGAAAGCCCTGTGCAACCTTCAGATATACTGAGTAAAGATGAGTTCACCCAGCTTCTTGAAGGCTGCCGGCATCCGCGGGATAAAGCAATCATTGCAGTTCTTGCAGATGGTGGAATGAGAGTAGGAGCTCTGGCATCCTGCAGGGTTAAAAATGTGGAGTTTAACCAATATGGAGCAATGATTTACCTTTCAAAAACGGGAGTTAATAAGACTACACCGGCAAAGGGGATACCTCTTACTTGGAGCGCGGGATATTTGAATCAGTGGCTTGCAGTTCATCCTTTCCACGAAGATCCAGAAGCTCCTTTATGGGTTACACTTAATAAAAATAAAGAATCTTTGAGTTATATAAATATTAGAAAAATAATACAAACTACAGTCAAAAAAGTAGGCATCAGGAAAAGTATACATCCTCATTTGCTACGACATACGGCTATCACAAACTGGATTTTAGATGGTCTTAATGAGCAGAAAATTAAACATCGTGCAGGGTGGAGTCGTGGAAGTACTCAAATGTTCAAAATTTATGCCAATTTCACGGAGAAGGAAATCAACAATAGCATTTTTGAGAAATATGGGCTCAAAACTGAAGACAAAAGGCACGTTATACTTAAGAAATGCCCTCGTTGTAATAATGTATTAAAACCAGGCGACAAATTTTGTAGCCAATGTGCACTGGTACTCGATCAAGCAACAGCCCAAAAACTAGAAAAAGACAAAGAAAAATTAGATTTCTCGTTCTTAGAAGTTTCCAGCGTCGACCCAAAGGTTTTGGAGAAAATTGCTATCGAAGTCAAAAAACTCTTAAACCAGTAAATAATTAGGCAATCGACTGAAAGTTCTGTAAAATCTGATTAACTCTGTATTCTTTTCTTTCGCTATAAAAAAGTAGGATACAGAGTCAATGATTATGATGACAACGTTTATGTCTGTGTTTTGAATGGTAAACTATTTTCAACCTTTTGCTTTCATTGAAAACTTCCAACCACTATTTCTCGAAGAATCACATGACAAATAACAATACATTCTCTAATAAATTATGATTAAAGGATCATTATGATCTGTGAGGGGGGCAGTAATGTCAATATATTGGTACTAGAACGTCGGCTTTTTTCATACTTGTGTTCTAACTGGTTTTCCCACAAGCTGCCCTATTAGAATCAAAATAGTCATACTTTTAGATTGTTGCTCCTAATGAATCAGGGATTTCTAGCTACTATTTTGATCCTAATTTCAGAGAAGTAATTCCAGAAACTGTTAAGGTTTTGGATGCTTTTAGGCTTGATATTGAAAAAGTACCTTTGGAACTGGGTTATGCATGGTGTAAGAGAGCATATATTGTAATGTCAATGAAGATCTTGATACTCTATAGGGTTATGATGTGGTTCTTTTATAGGTAGTCACCACTTTGCCAGAACTCAATTACAAGAATAAGCTTCTGACGATATAAAGAAACTGAATTTCCATGCCAATATAAGGCTTGCAACCCCCTTTCCAAGAATAATTAGCATTATCAGAGGAAGCGATTTCGATTTTATTATTGTCAAAGAAAACACTGAAAGGATATCTGGAAATTGGGACAATAGGACCTGAGATATCCTGGACAAAAAGTATTGTCATCCGCAGAGGCTCTGAGAAAATTGAAAAATATGCCTGCAAACTTGCAAAAAACAAATTTACTATTGTCCACAAATCCAACTTCCTGCAATCAGATAAGCTTTTCCTTGATGTTTGCAGATGGATCGCCAGTTAGATGACGTGGAGATAGCGATATGTTGGTTGATTCAAGGGCTTGCAACTTATGATGCATCTGAGATATTTAAAATTCATCTATTATTACCATATCTGATAACAGATGTAAAAAATATTTTAGAAAAGTCCTTACTTTGTATCCAAAACGGGGATGAAAAATCTATATAAGGTTTACGAGTTCATTTGAAGGCCATGGTGAGATTTAAATCACCAATTTAATATAAAAGATATCAATGAAATAAAATTGATGCTTTAAACTAATTATAAGATTATATTTTTATAATTTGTTTAAATAGATCGGTTATATTCAGAAGAAGGAGGTGAAATGATATATTTAAAATTAAATACTATAACAAAGTTAAAAGAACTTTACAAGGAGTTCCCTGGACTAATAGAATATCGAATAAAGTCCGGAAATATATATGAAAAGGCCCAAGCCACATTAATCAAAAGTGTTGCAGTTAGTGATTTACAAGCGCCTGATTGCTTAGAGGCTTCTGACACTTGCAAAATCACTTATGAAGAACCACTTCCTAAACAAATAAGTAATAATGGTCTGTGTTTATAATGAACGTTATAACACAAATAACTTTCTTTTTCAACTTGCCTACTTGTGAGTTGACGTATAGCTTAGAAACCTTCAACTCAACAATGGAGGGTTTTTAGATGCCTTTTGACTTCGCGGCTCTCCGAGTTACCGAAGCTACACCCATACTCGTAAAAAGATTAGTAACTTCCATTCCTCTTAAAAAACCCAGACCTGGTGTGGAATTTTTCAGGATCAGGCCAGGGCCAGAATGGAAATTCGACACTTATCTCTTGGATTTAGGTGGCAACAGTGAAGGGGAAGGGAAATATCTCCAAATCCAGACCTGTATCCTAAGGTGATAGAGACAAAAAAGCTAAAGCTTGTCAGAATTTACTTTGGAATTACCTACGGTTCAGGTGAAATCTTTCTCTCAGAAATAGCCATACCTGACACAGAAGGTAAGGATAATGAATATAATCGTACACGAAAGATTGCTTACACAATTGGGGAAACTAATTGGGTAAAGCTCCAAACAAATGATTCTATTGGGGCTTTGATACTGTTTTATCAATAAGTAAACTTCCGGACCCAGAATGGCCTGAAGAACCTGAAAACATTGTAAAAGCCATCGAGACAGCTTTCAAGGACAGGTTTATAAATGAATACAACCACCCGATTTTAAAGAAACTTCGAGGTGAGCTTTAATGCCCCCTCTATCATTTTTTGATCACATCCACGTTGTGGATTTTGAATTTATCGCAAAGCCTAGCGAAAATCCCATACCTGTTTGTGTTGTTTCCCATGAAATAATTTCTGGAGAAACTAAAAGACTGTGGCTTTTTGAAGAAAGTAATCATCAGCCACCCTACTCAATAGGTGAAAATGATTTATTTGTTGCTCATATGAGTTCAGGAGAGTGGGGGTGCCACCTGGTCTCAAACTGGCTCTTACCATTCAATGTAATTGATACGTTCGTAGAGTGCAGGTGCTTTTTTAATCATTCTTATGAACGAAGTGGTGCAAACCAACTGGATGCGTGTAAAGCTTTTGGAATAGAGACTATTAGCAAAGTGGAGAAAGATGCTGCCAGAGATCGTATTCTAGCTAGAGCTCCTTACTCCGAAGAAGATAAAGAATACATTATGAGTTATTGTGAATCTGACGTCCTTGAAACAGCAGAGTTATTCAAACGACTGATTATGGTCCTCGATTTCGACATACCAACTTCTCTCTATCGGGGGGGAGTATATGAAATCTGTGGCAGAAATAGAATATTACGGTATGTCAATTGATACCGATCTACTTAACGAGTTACAAGAAAAGTGGGACAAAATAAAATTAAAATTGATCAAAAATCTTGACAAATTTGGAATCTACGAAGGAACCAATTTTAAGATGAATAATTTTGAGAGATTTATTCAAGTCAATGATTAGATGTGGCCGAGAACTGATAACGGTATGCTAAAAACAGATAAGGAAACTTTTAAGGAAATGGCAGAAATACATCCTGAAATGGGGCCTTTGAAGGAATTAAAAGCTCTTATCGGTGGGCTAAACTTTAAGTCTATTATGGCTGGTTCAGGTGGCAGAAGTCGAACTTTAATCTCTCCCTTCTGGATCAAGACTGGTAGAAATGCCTCTAAGGATGACGAGGAGAAAAAGAATAGAGGAGAATTAAGAGTTAGGTTTATGTTTGGACTTTCTGCTAGTTTAAGAAGTCTAATAAAACCGACTGAGGGAAAAGTACTTGCATATATTGATTATGCACAGGGAGAGTTTTTTATTGCAGCAGTTCTCTCTAAGGACCCTAATATGATTGAGGCATATAAAAGTGGGATCCGTATCTGGCTTTTGCAAAACTAGCAGGTGCAGTTCCAACAGATGCTACAAAAGAAACATATGGCAGTGCGAGACAGCTCTTTAAATCGTGTGTATTTGGTGTCCAGTATGGCTTGGGTGCAGAATCACTTGGGTTTAAAATTGGTAAGCCTACACCTTATGCAAAAGAACTGCTGGGGCATCATAAAAGAGTTTTCAAAACTTATTGGCGTTGGGTAGATATGACTTGGACTCAAGCCTGTTTAATGAAAAGAATCGAAACCTGCTACAAATGGAAAATGATTGTTTCAGGCTCCAGTAATAAGGAAATGTTGACCGTTCGAAATTTCCAGATTCAAGCTACTGGAGCTGAAATTATTAGAGTGGCATGCATCCTTCTCTCGGAAAACAAAATTAAAATTGTTGCTCCGGTTCACGATGCGTTGATGATTGAGTGCGACGAAAAGGTGGTAGACAAAGAGATAGAGATAGCAAGAAAGCTGATGTGTGATGCATCTGAAATTGTTCTAGGTGCTGGTAACAGATTGAAAACAGATGTCGATATTGCCCGCTATCCTGACAGGTATATAGATGAGAAGGGTGCAGAGACTTGGAATCTTATTATGCGGATTCCTCACAGAGGTAAAACAAGAGTAAAACCCACCATAAATTAGGCTCAAAGATCCTGGGCAGACTTTTCTACTTAGTTGTAAAACCAAATTTCAATTTCGCTGTAGAACCATATTAATTAGCTGTACAGCAAAATATATTTCACCCTGCAGCTAAAATTAATTAGCTGTACAGCTAAATTCAAAAGTCTCATGATATCTGTTTTACTACTTATATATCTTTAATATATCTTTTTTATTTCTTTTTAATATTTTATAATAATATTAAATGGGATAAAGTATGCTAGTAAATTCTAAAGATAAAATAAAAGGATCTTTTATATCTCAAATGCCTTCAGAATGGATTGTAAAGTTACCTTCCAATTCAGTGGGGCATACATACAGAATGGCTATGTATATTTGGCACTTAAAAAGGGTGAAGAAATCTAAAGATTTAGTAGTCACCATGAAGGGTATAAATTCCTTTTTACCTATCCCGGATTGGGCTTTTCCGAAAGCATTGGATGAATTAGAAGAATGTGGGATGATAAAAACTGTAAGACAACGGGGTAAAAGTCCAACTGTAACTGTGTTATGCGACAATTGCTATGAAGACTATCCAACTTTAAACACACGCACCTAAGCAAACGAATAATGATTTCAAACAATGTAATTAATGCAAATATATATATATTATTCTAGATAATATGAAGTGTTAGATAAGAGCCACAACTCTCTAAAGCGATATCTATCTAGTATTCTTCAAAGCGCTGAAGGATGGTGAAAGGTTCTATAGATTCTTATTAACTGACATGATTGATAAAGTTGCAAAAAAAACTGAATTAGTCCAAATATAGACAACCATTATTGTTTAATAGGCTTAATCTCAGCATCTGTATTAAATTTTTCCGATTGTCCCACATGACTTTTGGTTTCAAGAAAATGCCCCAGATGGCCCCACAATCGTTCAGTTTTGCTCTATATTGAGCATAAGTCACAGTTCGGCATGGTTTTTTTTCACTACCAATACTTAATTTATATTATTTTAAAGTAGTAAGGTCATATGAAAATATCTTAAAGGTACTTACCGTCTTATGCAGTAACCTACGTGGATTTCGTTTTGGCCAAACAATGACTTTGCTGGGTCCACTAGTAAGACTTTTGATGGAAATCTTATCAATATCTATTATTATCTTCGTTAAAAATTGGCTCACAACGCCTGAGATTGGCTCATTGTTGATTTGATGGATGTAAACCCCGCTTGCATGACTAAACAAACTAAAAAAACATTAAATACAAAACTTACTAATATTAACTATGGGAAATAAAAACGGTGTTACCATGCCACGTCCTTCGAAACTCACGCCTGAAATACAATATAAGATCGATGAAAATGTGTCGCTTGGATTGACTTATGCTCTTGCTGCTAATTCAGCCGGTGTAACCTACCAGAAGTACAATTCTTGGATTAAAAGAGGTCAGACAGAGAAATCTGGGAAATATTTTGAGTTTTTCAAACATATCCAAAAATGCAATGCAGACGGAGCTAGGAAACTTCTTGAGCGGTTAAATGATGCAGCTGCAGCTGGAAATTGCCAGGTTTGCGTGTGGATACTGGAGCGACGTTTCCCTGATTGTTTTGGCAGGCGTATATACATAAAAATGGATGTTGTATCAGAAAATAAAAACGAAAATATCGAGTTAATTATCAATGATGCAGATGGAATTCGGGAGACAATTCTAAAGAAGTTTGCTTTGGGTAGAGAAAATCCTTACGTCTCTGCCTCTGAGCCTGGAATAGACTACAGACAGTCTTTCCCTAACCAGAATTCCTTGTGAAAGCATTCCCTAAACTTGATTTAAGGTCCATGTTTCCGGAAACAATGACCTGGACAGTAACTGCCGTGTCCCAAGCACCCTTGATATCATGAATTTGCCGAAATTTATCTGATACCTTAAAATTGACAAATATAAATTCAGCTACCAATAATGTCGTCTGTTTTGATTTTTTATCCACTAATATTTAAAGTGAAAACTCATAGAAGCATACATTCACCAAAACAGGCACTTCCGACTAATACTGCTCAATTGGCTTTTCCATGGAAGATGGTGTCATAATAAAATAAAGCCTTTAAGGAAGCTGATAAAGTATAATACGGAGAAAGAGACCTATATCAAGTATAATTAATGATATTGTACATCAAATTTATCTTTTCTCTAAATTACATGATGTAACATCGCCTGGTTGAAGGTAGAACATCTCATTATTATCATCATACGAGATAACTTTTGCATAGCGGCCCCAGTTGATAGCAGTCTCAATTTGACGTTTAGCTTCTTCAGAATGAAATTGCAGCTCTAGTGCCGTTTCAATTACATTTCTTTCTATCTGCTGTTTATGGTCAGCTTGAAGCATATCAAGCAACCACCCAAAAAAGGGTAAACGACAAATACGAGTAGCAAAAAGAGTCTTGCGAGCCAAAAGATCTGCATCTGCAAAAGTTTTACCAAGTGGAGTCAGGGTAATATCACCCTGTGCAATAATAGCAAAACCCAATAATTCTGCAACTTCTATCAGGTGGAATAAATGATTGGTATCTACCCTGAGTTCTCTAGCCAGGCGGTAAATATCTTCGCGGTTATTTGGGATTTTATCCAAATATTCTAGTAAGCCTGCCAAATCATTAATTATTATATGAGGCAAGGCATGCACATGGCCAGGCTCTCCAGGAGCTACACCCATCTCTATATTCTCAGGTTGAGTTTGACCTGCGAGTATAGAATATACATTATCCACTACAGCCAAAAAATCGAAATCTCTACGCTGACGTGGATGTGTCAAATCTACTTTTAGATCTGCCACTACCTTGCCTGGGCCTTTTTCTATCACAACTATCCGATCTGCCATAAAGACAGCTTCCTCTATATTATGCGTGACCATCAATATGGCCTGAGTGGGTATATTGTCCCTGAGCCATATCTCCATTAAATCACTACGCAGGGCTTCTGCGCTCAGTACATCTAGCGATGAGAATGGTTCATCCATACAGAGCAATTCAGGCTATGTGGCCATAACACGGGCAAATCCAACCTTCTGACGCATACCACCTGATAACTCACGTGGATACGCATTCTCAAAACCACCCAGACCCACTAGACCTAGCAGTTCTATTGCACGCGCTATTCGCGGTTTGAGTGGAATACCACGAGTTTTAAGCACAACTTCGATGTTCTGTTGTGCAGTTAGCCAGGGGAACAGAGCAAATTTTTGAAAAACAATAGCATTATGAGGATTAATTCCCAGCAAAGGTTTCTCTCGGTAGAGTACCATGCCTTCACTTGGTTGCTGCAAACCGGCTATGATACGAAGCAGAGTGCTCTTGTCACATCCAGATGGTCCTAATAGAGTAACAAATTCACCCTCATCAATAATCAAATTGAGATCTTCTATAGCTACAAAGCGCTGATTTACGCTGCCATAAGCTTGGCTGATATTCTTAAGTTCCAAAATATGATCATTTGTTGGCATATATCTGATCACTCCGTATCCTAATCAGTCAAAATGATATTTTTCTTCAGCTATGTGATACATTCGACGCCATATAGCGACATTGATGATAACAACCGTTAGAATCATGGTAAGTATTGCAGCCAGTAACAAAAGATAATCTTCATTTGCTGTAGCCTCAGAAATAAGAGCACCGAAATCATTAATTGAGAAAGTTTTCCCCCAAAATTGTATATATTCTGCTATAATGCTAGCGTTCCAGGTTCCGCCTGCTGAAGTAATGGCTCCGGTGATTATGTAAGGAAATATAGATGGCAAGATCAGAGTACGCCAGCGAGTCCATCGATCCAGCTGTAACATTGTGGCAGCATCCTTCAAATCTGGTGGGATCATCGCAGTGGCACCAGCAATAATGTTGAAGAGAAGATACCATTGAGTGCCCAGCAGCATTAACAAAACAGCGGCCATATTAAGACCTCCCGGTAAACTAATGAAGATAATTGCAATAATTGGGAATAAAGCTGTAGCAGGCACAGAGGCTACAATCTGCATCATGGTTGTAATCTAGAGGTTAATTGTACATTACTGCCAATAGCTACACCCACTGGCACAGTCCAGAGAAGAGAAAGAATCAGAGCTGCCAGTACACGTAATAAAGTAGTTATAAGCCCAAATCCTATGATTCCCCATTGGGCACTAGGCACTCCCAGCAGCATCTGCCCAGTAAGATAAGTTCCATAGAGCAATCCCAAAACGCCTGCCAGTTCTAAAGTGTACACAACCCCTGTTAGGTTAACTTTTTTCATTGTAGATTGTTCAATTATAGTAAAACGATGAAGGATTTTTTTATCCATCTGCTCAATTGTTGGAGAGAATATGCTTTGACTGAACCAACTAATAATATGGGAACTGTGAAGCGCATCATAAAACTAAGAAGTGTGCGATATCCTGCCTTCAACTGTCTCCAGCTTAAATCGATCTGCCCATGTTAATAATGGTTGCCATACAAATTGGTCAAGAGCCACAATAACAAAAACAAGGGTGACAACTCCCAAAATTATAGATGCTGAATCTCCTTCATTTGCTGCTTCCTTAAGGTAGCTGCCTAATCCAAGGAGCCTGAAATCACGCTGACCTGCGGTGAATATCTCTGCAGCCATCAAGAAAAACCACCCTCCTGCCCAGCTCATCATGCTATTCCAGATTAAGCTTATGGCAGCAAAGGGAAGTTCCAGCGTTTTAAAGCGCATCCAACCGTTGAAGCGGAAAATACTGCTTGCTTCATGCAGCTCCATGGGTATGGTCTTAAGCAATTGATACCAGGCAAAAGTCATGTTCCATACTTAGCTTGTGAAAATTAAAATAATAGATGCTAGTTCTATTGCAAATCTCTGTGGCAGAAAAGCACTGAGGCTCAATACGACTACTGGCAGAAATGAGAGGATGGGAATGCTTTGCAGTATATCACAAGTAATGGTATGAATATGCGTTCTGCATTACGATTATAGGCAGCTATATATCCATAGACTAAAGTAAAAAGCATAGAAAGTATGTAAGCAATAACTATTCGTATGATGGATAGACTTGCATAAAAGGGAAGTGCGCTGGGCTCAAGAGAAATAGTTGGTCCTTTAATTATTACCGGAGCGCTGAGAGCCAAGTGTATACCCCCATAAATCAAGACCGCTACAGTGATCAATACCACTATATCACCTCAGGTAAAGGTATGCTGCACTGGTCGTCGAGGTATAAATTTATGAGAATCTCGCTGCATGGATTATCTAAACGAATATTATTAATAACACCTTAATAGGACTTGTGCACTTAAGTCAATGCAAATTTAAAATCATTTAAAATATAATTGTTTTATTGTATAATTTAAAAATGACTCAAGTTATATCTATAAATTTGCCCAAATGTACTTACCTTGATTACATTAATTTATTATTGCTGAGTCTACCGTTTTTAGCTATAAAGAAGCTATTCGTTGTTATTAGTCCATAGCCAATACTCCTTCCATCATTTTTTTTTACTCGTTTCCTTCAAAACGAATAGAACAAGAAATTCCTTACTTGGTTATTGATACTACTTATTTTAAGGTAAGAAACAAGCTTCACTATGAGCACTAGGCTCTCTTTTTAGTTGCTGAAATAAGGAAATAATAGTTACCGGGAGATCCTTGAAGTAAAATTAACAGATAGTGAAAGTTTTTATTTCTTGATATCAGTAAAATAGTAATATTTTATTTCAAAAGGTTACTGTTATGGTTTTGTGGGATTCGGACCACAAAAATTGACACTAAGTAGTTAAAATATTTCTATAGAGTAAATATGCAGAAAATATATATATATCATATAACATTCAGCAACTATATTATGAGTTATAAATGCACTATGGCATAGATTCAGAAAAAACGTTTTAGTGCAATTTTGTGTCTGAAAGTGAAAAATTGTCAAGAAGCTATCCAACAGATCGTCTACCGGGCTGTAGAGATCTCTTTCCTACAGCTTATAAGATCTAGTTTTTGGTACATCATTGATGAATTTGTTCTTCCTAGCAAGATTTCCTGCTTAATAACTTTTTAATATTTGTGATTTTACAGAAAATTAGGCACGCTACCGATTTCTACAGTGTACCGAAAGTTCTGTAAAATCATAAATATCAATAAGTTATTGGGAAAAATCCCAAATTGGACTATATGTTTACAGTAATTTGCGACACTATCTAAAGTTCTGTAATTTTGAAACTTGTTACCATTCTTTGGATTTTTGATTGATTGCAGTCAATTGCTAGTAGAATTAATGATAAATTTTTGCAATTCCAGAAGATATCAAAAGGTCTCAAACTATAATATGACAGTATCTATAAAAACAGTTGATTGAAAAGAATATAGTTGATGGGAAAATATATATTTCATTTAATCATTTACGGTACTGAATAATAGAGCTTTTTGATAAATTCCGATTTTTTGCTGGTTGCTTATAAATCATATAGGCAATTTGTTGAAATCAAAGATTATCAAAATTCTCGATGAGGAGATATTAAATTTAGAACTCATGCGATTGAACTAGAAATCAATAGCATTAAATCACCAGTGTACCTATTTTGCTGTAAAATCACACATTTCAACGAATTTTGAGGAAAGGAATCACACATCTGAATAATCTAATCACATAAAGTATGCAAAAATTTAACTTTGAATTTGCAGCAAATTCGTGACACTACCATTTAAACCTTTAATTGTATGAAAAGTGGATTTGACTACGAAGTCTACTGAATATTATTTCAATTATCACGTGCGTAAGTCCTAAAATTGCGAATACTATCTTTGTATGGAGTCTCCAATGGAGGTGAATAATCATGGAAGGTTCATGGTATTATTACAAATATCGCAGATTTATAAAATGGCTGGGTTTATATTTGGCACTTGCTGGGCCAGGCATAATTGTGATGGTAGCGGATAATGATGCGGGGGGTATCACAACCTATGCAGCAACAGGTGCCAAATTTGGCTTTAACTTAATCTGGCTCTTGGTACTACTTGGCCCAGTTGCATATGTTGTTCAGGAGATGACTGTGCGACTAGGTGCAGTCACCAAGCGAGGACATGCAGAGGCTATATTTGATGCTTTTGGCTCTTTTTGGGGTTGGTTCTCGTTAATAGATTTGGGCATTTTGGATTTTCTGACGATGGTAACTGAGTTTATAGGAATGACCGCTGCTTTACAGATATTTGGAGTGCCGCCTATATTGACGATAATCGGTGTCTCCATCTTGATGATTTCCATATTCATGCACGGGAGATATTGGACATGGGAAAAAATAGTGCTCTTTTTCTGCGTACTCAACCTGATATATATTCCTGCAATTCTGCTTATTCATCCCAATTTTAACGATGTCTTCAAAGGTTTGATTCCAATTATTCCTATTGGAGGGTTCACAGGTGATTTTTTCTTCTTTTTCATGGCGAATATAGGTACTACGATAGCTCCCTGGATGATATTCTTCCAGCAGAGCTCTGTAGTAGATAAAGGTATGACTGAGAAAGATATTTCTTTTGGAAAATTCGATACTGCAGTTGGTGCATTCTTTACAGTAGCAGTTGCAATTGCGTGCGTGATTCTCACAGGCACGTTGCTCTTCAAGCCCGGTGGAGTAGATATAGAAAGTGCTGCTCAAGCTGCAATTGCAATCATGGGCAGCTCCCCACTCGTTGGCTCTGCTCTTGCCATAGGACTCTTCGATGCAGGACTTCTTGGTGCTATGTGTATATCATTGGCAAGTTCATGGGCTATGGGTGAGGTTTTTGGATGGGCTCATTCCATTAACAACAAAGTTTCAGAGGCACCTATGTTCTATGCCTTTTATTTCCTGAGCTTGATTTTCGCTGGCTTGGTTGTAATAACCCCAGGGGCTCCGTTGGTTCTAATAACTCTTTTCGTGCAGGTGGTAGCTGTTACTCTTCTTCCTGCAGCTCTGGTTTTTCTGCTACTTCTGCTAAACAATGAAGAGATGATGGGGAAATATAAGAACACTTTAATGCAAAATATATGGGGTTTTTTGATTGTTTTTACTATAATTATTGTCTCTACTCTTTACGCCTTAAGCGTAATCTTTCCGGAGATGTTTAAATGAGCACAGATAACATGGAAAACTATCAGGAGATGAAAAAATGGTAAACTATGTCAATGATACATCTGAGAAGGGAAGGATCATCCATGTACTAAGAGGGTGGAGAAAAGCAATAAACGATATAAACCAAAAATACAGCAAGCCACGATTGAAGATGACACCTTTGGTCAGGTTTTCACTCTTTGCTCTCAGATTTTATCTAATAATGTTGGTGGTTATATTAAGTTATAAATTCTACACAATGGTGAGGTAAGCTGGAGGCAGATGAATGAAAGACGAATCAAATAACAAAAAAAATGAAAGCATCCTTTTTTTGAGTGAGGTGATGAATGCTAAAGTCTTCCTAAAAGGCAAAAAAATAGGGAAGCTCTTAGATCTTATCATACTTGAAAAACATAAGGCTGCAGAGGTCACATACATCGTAATAAGTCGACCTTTTGGCTATCCTTCATTATTAGTACCATGGAATAATGTCAATTCATTCAATGAAAAGGAAGTAACTATAGATATCGATGATGTAGAAAAGTTTGCTTACAAAATTCCCGAGGGATTTATTTTTCTGAAGGATTACATTCTAGATAAAAAGATTTTAGATTTAGAGGATACTGAGGTTGAGGTTGTCTACGATATCAAGATGGTTATGAGTAAAAACAAACTTTATATTACTGATGTAGACCCCTCCAAAAATACGCGTTATCGTAGGTTAGGTCTTGATAAATTTACTCATTTGATTCTTAAGGATAGCGATAAAAGTGAGACCGAGCTTATTCCATGGTCCTACGTCCAAACTCTACCCTCTAATATTGGAAGCTTTAAGGGAAATGTAAAGTTAAATATACTAAAAGAGAAGCTAAATGATCTTCCGCCTGTGGATATTGTGGAAATTTTGGAGGATCTGGATCACGATCAGAGGCTGACTGTTATCAATCAGCTCGAAGAAGAGCATGCATCTGATACCTTGGAGGAAATTAGTCCTAATATGCAAAGGGAGATTATCTCCTCTCTGACTAAGGAAAAAGTTGCAGACTTGATTGATATGATGACTCCGGGCCAGGCGGCTGATGTACTGTCGGTGTTGACTTTGGAGGATCAAGAAGCTATAATGGAACTGATGGATGAAGAAAATCTCAATAAGATAAAATCAATCCTTGAGAAGCGACAGGATACGATACTCAATCTCATAACAGAGAGATATCTGAAAGCTCAGCCTGATGAAACAGTAGAGACTGTGGAGAATGCGTATCCCAAAAGAGCAAAGGGTAAAGATGAAATAATGTATATCCACGTAACCGACAAGGATAATAAGTTATTGGGTGTGATTGATGTGAAGGAGCTTCTTCAGGCAGATAGTCAGGAACTTTTGGAGGACATCATGAATAAGAATGTCATAACCTTGGATAAAGAGAGTAGTATTGAAGAAGCCACGAAAATGTTTTCTAGATATGGCTTCAGATCACTTCCTGTGACGGATAATGACAATAAAATAGTTGGAGTAGTTAGTCAACGAGATATAGTGAAGCTAACACTTCACTTCTCGGAATGAAAGACGCTTTTCTTGATATCAACTACCTTGAGTAATCACTGAATATTTATAGTAATAGATATAAAAGGATTTGAGGGAATAAAAGAAAATTTAGAAATTAGGTTCTAGTTCATTTCTTCCAACTTTCTGCAGATCTTTCCTCAAAAGTAGTATTTCTTACAATTTTTCTATTGAACTTATTATTCTTTTTTAATTCAATTTATGTTTGCGATTTGAATTATCATTTTTTAATCAAGTTTAATTTTTTATTTCTGTAATTACTTCATTAGAATCAAAATCTATTTCAATGTTAGCTTTTGAGTTTGTTTTTAATTTTGTTTGGTCTCTTTTTTCCCTGTTGCTTTTAGCCATTTTCTTAGCTTCCATCATCTATAGGATTCGCAGACATAGTTATTACAGTTAATAAAGTAGGGAAACCCAAAATTATTATGTTGATATATTCTCGTTGACACGATGACACTCACTTACTAAATAGTTGCATGGATGAATAGAAAGAATGATCACAAAATGAAAATAGACTGAAAATTTATGAGGATAAAAGGATAAATTAATATATTGTTGACAATTTATTACTAATAGTTTATCTGCATTAAGCTTTTTTTAACTACTTTGTATCCAGGTTCAGTACAATTCCATTGCAAGGTATCAGATTTATTAGAAAAATTTAGAAAAATCCAGCGAGCTTTTATCTATGCACTAATTCTAAATCTCATAGTAGCATTTGCAAAACTTATTTATGGGACTCAAACCGGCGCTTTAAGCATGATTGCAGATGGCTACCATTCTCTTTTTAATGGGATCTCTAACATTGTAGGCTTGGTTGGAAATTTTATTGCATCTTACCTACCAGACAAAGATCATCCTTATGGACACCGAAAATATGAAACAATAGCCTCTGTTTTTATTGCGTTAATGCTAATTTTCGTAGGCGTTGAAATTTTCAAAATCCAGATACAGGAACGAACGCAATGTTGATCTACTTTATGCCCAATTGTAACAATATGATTACAAGTATGAAATCACAGGGGAAAAAGTAGGTTCTTTTTCTGTGCACACATAACTCAGCCAGGTCCCAGATGGCTGAAGGTCTTTTAAGAGCTATTTATGGAGATAGATATGAGGTTTACAGTGCAGGAGTTGAGGCCACAACTGTTAATCCTCGTGCTATTGCAGTCATGAAGGAATTAGACATCGATATCTCCAGTCAGCATTCAAAAACTCCCCAAGAATTTCAGGATATCATATTTGACCTGGCGGTCACTGTCTGCGATCGGGCTAAAGTGGCCTGTCCAATCTGCAGCACTAATTTGGAGCTTCCGACCCAGTTTCCCAGAGCAAGAGAAGTAATTCACGAAAGTTTCGAGGACCCTGCAGCAGTAGTAGGATCGGAAGAAGAGAAACTCAAGGTCTTCTGGCGGGTCAGAGATGAGATAAAAGACTGGATCTCTCAGACATTCGGGAGATGACGCAAGTGAATTATTCCTGATTATTTTTGATGGATTTCATAAGCCAGAAGTACTTATTTTTTACTTCTCTTTAGGTGGCCTTGTAACCTTTCATAAAATATTTATCTCTCCAGTAGAGTGCCACATTCACAAGTCCGATCATAACTGGCACTTCAATCAAAGGGCCTACTATCGCTGCAAATGCCTGCCCTGAATTAATGCCAAAGACTGCTACTGCGACTGCAATCGCCAGCTCGAAGTTGTTACTTGCTACGGTAAAAGCAAGAGATGTTGTTTGTGCGTAGTTAATATCCATTTTTTTGGAGACGAAGAAAGAGATTCCGAACATAATTACAAAATAAATTAAAAGTGGAATTGCAATTCTTACAACATCTAGCGGCAGAGTAACAATATATTCACCTTTTAAAGAGAACATTACAATAATCGTAAATAATAGAGCATAAAGCGAAATTGGATCTGTTATATGAATAAATTTGTTATCATATCATTCGGCTCCTTTCGAAGGACGTAAGAAGTAGCGGGTTAAAAATCCAGAAGCAAAAGGAATCCCTAAGTAAACACCGACACTTTGGGCTACCGCTCCCATAGAGATATTTATTTCCATACCACTAAGTCACAACCATTCAGGCAGCGCGGTTATAAAAAAATAAGCAAAAATGGAGTAGAAGACTAACTGAAAAATCGAATTAAAAGCAACCAAAGCAGCAGCATACTCATTGTCCCCATCTGCTAGAGTATTCCAAACGATCACCATGGCGATGCACCTAGCTAAACCAATTAGAATGACACCTATCATGTATTCAGGATATGCTCTAAGAAATATAATCGCCAGGATGAACATTAAAATTGGACCAATTATCCAATTTTCTAGTAAGGATAATCCTAATACCCTGTGATTTTTGAACACCTTTCCTAATTTCTCATATTTGACCCTTGCAAGGGGTGGATACATCATAACTATTAAACCAATGGCAATGGGAATAGATGTGGTGCCTATAGATAAATTTTTTAAAAAGCCTGCAAATCCTGGATAGACGAAGCCTAAACCCACACCAGTAAACATAGATAAAAAAATCCATCGGGTTAAATAGCGATTTAGAAAAGATAATTTTGATACAACAGATTTTTCCAAAACGAACACCTATATACTTTTTGATAAACTTAATAATTTCTCAGTCAATCGCAGGTTCTACCACTTGCTTTGATCTTCTTCAATAATTCTAAATCTTCTTTACAAACGCTGATTTTCTCTATTTCGTCGTTGATGATGATTGAAAGGAAGGGAAATCTTTGGAAAATTGAACTATTGAGTCGATAATAGACCCATTGGGACTTTTTTTTAGAAACAGTGATCCCTGCCATTTTCAGCCTAGTTAAGTGTCTGGAAGCGTTGGACTGTTTAACACCCAGGACTGATTCAATATCACATCCACATAATTCACCGCTTCTTAAAAGATTCAGTATTCTTATTCTATTTTCATCAGCCAGCGCCTTAAATATATAAACAATATCTACAGACATCACCATCGATATATGAGTATATGCAATTATACCCACATTATATTTAAAACTGCTGTTTTGGACCAATAGAATCCCGCAATTTAGAAACTTCTTACTATGTTTTGATTGCAAAAATTTATCCTTAATCACGCTAGCATTTGACCTGATTAAATCTCAATCCGCTAGAAAGTGAGTGATTAACTCAATAAGGGTTCCCAGTATAATGATGAGAGGTACATCCATCAGGGCAGTCGACCACAGCCTTACATTATGTACTCTCAGAAACTTTCTCAAGCTCGTCGAGCTCATCAAAAGTCCCGCGGTAAACACAAATAATACTATCGTTATCATGCTAAATGATATCCAATGATTGCCTGTCAGTGCTACCAACGATTGTCTAAAGTCGGTTGATACTTCATGAGCGATGATGATGCAACCTGTTAAAAATATGGTGATTGCAGCTGATACGATGAAAGTTTCAGATTTCTTCATTTTAAGGCCTCTGTCCCTTATATCCAGCATTAGATATGATCATCCCCATTAGGAACATGATTAACAGCATAAAAAGCGCCAGGCTTCGTCATTCACTTTTTCCCCAGATTCTGCTCAAACAAAAAATTAGTTTTCCTACCACCTAGTGTCTTATTTGTGTTATTCTCACATACTGTTTATTTACCTGATAATCAGCTCTTCTGCCTATGTTAATGTATAAATTATGCCCCTTACAATATATATCTGCAGCCATACTTATGTAGTGGTTCTAATCTAACCATATTGTTGCTAGAACGGATATTCCTGTGGCGGTGCAGGAAGCTCTCTCTGAGTCCGAGATCTTACGTCTAAGTCAGGTGGTGGATTATATAGATAAATGCTACAAATCAAGCAAATGGAAAAGCAAGAGCAAGGAGAAAATGGAACAATGCAGGAAAACATTATCTCGAAATTGCCAAAAAATCTCCAGACAAGAAGCCTTCCCAACATCCATATTATTGGGCAGCATTCACTGTCAACAGAGCATAAAAATTAGTGTTGTGTTTGATAATGTATATATTTTGGAATTAGACTTTTTGTTCTCTTGACGTATTTGCACTACATAGTAACTATCAAAAGTTTTAACTATTAGTTTTAAGCATCATTTGTATTAAAATAAATCATTTTTGTATCAAAACCCATCTTTTTGCTTCAGCTAACAATTTGTGAAGAGATATCAACAGTAATTTGAAATCAGTATTTTCTTAGGACTATTAAGAATATTTTAATAGACCCACTAAAAATATTCAAATCCTGAAATACTTTGGTATAAATATGATGAACTATAGGTTGGAGGCATAGGTATCTCGGATCCTTTTTGGGAAATAAGTAAATTATTTATTGCTTCAAGTTCATCTATAAGATCTTAAAAACTAGTATGTCTTATTTTTCGGAAAATTTAGAGATCGTTTTCCGTAAACCACTATAAATATCTTAATTGTCTACATTTTGGGTTTAATATTACATAAAAATATAATAATATGTATTTAGTAAAATAATATATATGAAATTATTTCATAACTTTGCAAGACAGCAAGTAAAATGAACTCATTCAATCTCCCTGAGTGATGAATTTTTGTTTGACCGCATGTAACTGGTTATGGTCTGGTTACAGTTTTTGATAACAAAATCACATGATTGATTTCACTTTTATCTCCAGGTGAGGAATATATATCTAGCTATTAATCTCAGCCACGTGAATTCAGATGTAGGTATCCAGATTTTATGTTCGTAAATATAACCAAAGAATAGGATACTGATAGACTAGAGGTAAGGTTCTCATTTAAGGATGAAGATAGAAGTACGCTTTCCTACAAAATAGGTTATGGAGTAGCTCATTTTATTGAGTTTATCCAAAAAGAAGGGGGGGTCGGGGGAAAATTGTGATAACCCAGTTCCTTTAATGGACATCAAAGAAAATTATAGTAGATCGGAGATAAATAAAAAAATCAATGACTATTGATATTGTTCATTTATGTAATTTGCTTCGAATTAACATATAATCGTGTGTTACGGGTTTAGAATCGTATATAACACTCCATATGCACTTTTTATCCAAAAGACAAGTCAGCTATAACAAATTTGTAAGTCGATTAATTTTTGGACTTATAAGCTTTCAGTAGCTTTGATGCTTTATTAGCATGTTCTGTGATGGAATTAATACTTTGAATAGATTGTTCCATCTCATAATCTCCGGCTTCAATATCTCCTTTTTTATAAGCTTCGATTCCATGATAAATATAAACTGCTGCACTCTTGGCCTGTATCATTTGTAGTCGATATCCATCTTTTGTACTTTGTAAATCAGGAGATACACTATATAAATCACTATCATTTATAGCTTTCTGACTATCTTTATATAAAGTATTTGCATATGTGGGAATTGATGCGAAATTGTTGTTAGCTGATGTAAAATTGTTGTTTATTAACTCAGTACCTAGGTATTTCATATCATTAGCTACAACAAGTGAATTTGATAGATACGTTGCCAACCATTGAGAATCTTGGTAGTTTATTGTTGCATTTATTGATATAGGAGTCAGTGTGGGAACTGGCATTGTAACTTCGGCTGGTGCTTTTGCATAACACAAAGCTATTGGAATACTTACCAAAATCAAAACACAAAAAATTATCGTGAAAATATTCGGTATCTTTTTTGTCTTCTCAAATGCGTGTTTTCCCATTAATTATGCACCTATTTTTACTCAATTTTGGTGTGCTGAAATGTACCTGTTTACTGATGTGTTATTTTTATCACAGTCATTATTTTAAATTAATGATATGAAAAATTGTTTCTGAACAAAATTCACTCTTACATAAAATTATTTTAAATAAACAAATAATTAAATATTAAGGATGTTTTTATTTTGGGATCTGCAAAATTTGGTGCTAAGTTAGTTCGTAAAAAGCAATCTCAAATAATCTTAAATCAAATTCCAGATTTTAAAAGTCTGATAGTAGCCATCACCAGCAATACCCGATTTAAACAAAAAATTTTAAATTTAGGATCATGTCCTTAGCTCTTTGAACAAATCTGAAAATAAATTTTTGTTCGATTATAATGTTAACACCATGTAATTATTCTTTGTTTATCCAAACTTAAAGTTGCAACGGTTATACATACTTTAAAAGAATAATATGTAAGATATCTTATAACTTTTTATATTATATATATGTAAAATTTTGATAAATTCCTAATTCATGTCATGTGCTATATTTTAATAAACATCAGAAAGCCGAATAACGAAAAAAGCAAGATATGATACAGCAAGTAGAAAGTATACCTTCATAGTGGTTTTAGGATCATTATACTACCGTTTTTAGTGCTGATAAGTAGCGCAAGTGCGGTGAAATCTGCAACAATCCTAGACTCGGTAGAGATTCTTTAACGAAAGTCTATGAAAAGGACAACAAATCCAGTATAAAGTACTTCAAATTAATTCGCTTGATGAAAATGCTTGAGCCATAAAGGAGATGATTTTGTTGGGCCTACATAGGTATGATGAAGCAATGATAGCATATGGCCAAGCAATTAAATTTAATCCGTGGAATCCATTGGTTTGGAAAGTTAAAGGTGCTGATCTAGATGATTATTAGAACAATCACGAAGAAGCAATAAAAACCTACGAAAAAGGAGTTGAAGTTAATTCACTAGACAAAGATGTTTGGTATCTTTGGTTCCTTAAAGGGCACTTTTTTGATGAATTGGGTGAATACCATGAAGCACTTGATGCATGTAACAAGCAATTGTACTTAACCCGAACGATTCAATAGAAAGTACACTAGTTATAAATGCTAAAGAAGAAGATCTAAAGAAATTAAATAAATCCAATTTATAGACTGAATATTTACTTAATTTTCATTTATTTTTATTCTTCGCGAGATAAATATGGAATTTTTTGACTTTTGAACGTAGCATAAATTTTAATAAAAAATATTCATTTTCTGCATAATCAGGTAAAAATATCCGGTGATTTTGGCTGAAAAAAAAGAGATAATGCATAGATTTAATCACAAAAAACCTATGCATCAATGAACCCTGGATCTATTATATGATCATAAAAAGAAGTCAATTTAGTCCTAAAAGAGCTAAATTAAAAGTCTTACTCTTTATCGTGATTTTTTTATACAATTCGGTGTTGGATAACATAAATAGTATGACTCATAGCTACATTCTAGTTACATTTTTTAATTTGTGCAGTTTTGTTATTATTACCATTAACAGATCCATTCCCATTCTTAGTAGTGAGGGTTCCATGCCCAACAGTCATCATGATGATGGTGATGCTCGTGGTCGTCGTGGTCATGATGGTTCTCCAATGGTCTCATGATAGCCTCTTGGTCATGATATGATTCAGCGCTCGATGCTGCTACAGTGAATTATACTACAAATAAGACTGCCAGCAAAATAGTCAGTAACTTTTTAATTCTGTTCATCGAAGTTTATCTCCTTTCTTAATGATTAATTGGATTGTTTTTTGAGACTCATTCACTTTTAAACTATTTATATATTGTGGTGTTTTAGATACCAGCTTTCTCGTATAGCTTAGCCATTATAAGAAATATTCAAAAAGAAATCCAAAAAAAACTTGATATCTTCGACACCATCTATACTTCAGTTTTGTTTAGAGTACTATGTCATTGTTTTTTTATGACATTTTTTATTTATGCCCGTGGTTTCTTTTAATTAGTTCCAAGTGTTCCCTGAGCTCCAGCTGTTCTATAAGTCACATAAACTCCATGAGCTATAGAGCAGTAGCTTTTCCTCATTTCGTATGGAACTTGGGAAATGCAGATATTTTACCACAAAAACCCTGTATTGGTTTTCGGCAAATTTTCAACCAAACCCGCTAGAGAGGTCAACATACCTCTAAAGAATACTTCAATAGTGATACAAGTGAGAATAAAATTGAATTCATTTGTAACTTATGATTTTCTCAAAACCGATCAAACTTCGCTTAAATTTGTTTTCTAAGTATATCTACTTCTGTAACTGTTATCCCAATATTTTCATTTTTGTTCTTTGAAACCGCATTAGTTTTCCAATATACCCGATGTTGAGTGTCACTAGCTTTTGCTACTCCGTTTAGGCGTTTCAAAAGTTTTTTAGCATCATCAGCATTACATTTTTGAATACATTTGAAAATATGGTAATATTTCCCGAATTTCTCCGTATGACCTTTCTTCATCCATTCATTGTGCGTCTTATATGTGATTCCAGCAGTTTCAGCAGCCAAAGAATATGTGAATCCTAGAACAATATTTTCACCGATTAGTTAATGTGCGTTTTCATCATTTGGGTCGAGATCCAGAGCAATTTTATACTGCTCTTCAGCTTCTTTGTTGCGCTCCATTTTTGCTAGCAAATCTCCGTAACTACAGTGTATATCTGCGTCATTTGGGTCGAGATCCAGAGCAATTTTGTACTGTTCTTCAGCTTCTTTGTTGCGTTCCATTTCTGCTAGCAAATCTCCGTAACTACAGTGTATATATGCATCATTTGGGTCAAGATCCAGAGAAAACTTATACTGTTCTTCAGCTTCCTTGTTACGCTCCATTTCTGCTAACAAATCTCCGTAACTACAGTGTATATATGCATCATTTGGGTCGAGATCCAAAGCAATTTTATACTGTTCTTCAGCTTCTTTGTTGCGCTTCATTTCTACTAGTAAATCGCCGTAACTACAGTGTATATCTGCATTATTTGGATCGAGATCCAGAGAAAGCTTATACTGCTCTTCAGCTTCTTTGTTGCGCTCCATTTCTACTAGTAGATCTCCATAACTACAGTGTATATATGCATCATTTAGGTCGAGATCCAGAGAAAGCTTATATTGCTCTTCAGCTTCTTTGTTGCGTTCCATTTCTGCTAACAAATCTCCGTAACTACAATGTATATATGCATCATTTGGGTCGAGATCCAGAGCAATTTTATACTGCTCTTCAGCTTCTTTGTTGCGCTCCATTTCTACTAGTAAATCTCCATAATTACAGTGTATATCTACATTATTTGGATTGATTTTCAGAGCGAGCTTAAACTGTTCTTCAGCTTCTTCCCATCGCTCCATTTCTGCTAATAAATCTCCATAATTACAGTGTATATCTGCATCTTTTGGATTGATTTTCAGAGCAAGCTTAAACTGTTCTTCAGCTTCTTTTGTATTCTGTTCTTCCATAACAAAATCCTCAGTTTAAATTAAATCACTTAACTGATTATTAAATATCATTTAGAGTAATACAGTATAGTATAGTATATTAATACAAACATATTTTTCAGTTATTGAATGCTTGAAAGTGAGACTTTTTATCATCTTTGGGTTTTTGATTAATTGCAGTCAATTGCTAGTGAAATAAGTGGTAAATTTTCGCAATTTCAGAAGTGTTTAGAGAGTCTATATCTAAAAGATATGATAGAGTATTTAGGGATTAGATGCTAACGGCAGAAGATATCTTCCTAAAATAAAAGGAAGGTAAAAGCTTGGATACCAATGCTACTGGGAGAAGATGGTAGTACTTAGATACGAGAATACTACAGATGCTATTACTAAGGGACTCGAAAAGTTACTAGTGGATACAATACGATTCTCACTACTCACGGATAAGATCGAAAATGATAATACAAAGATATGAAGATTCCAGAAAGGAAGAGGTCTGTGATGTTGTTCTTGATATTCTAGTTGAACACGATTTTGAATATGACAGGGTTAAGGATGCCGACCTTGAGGATATTAGCAATTATTACTTTATAAATGGAGGTACTTTTTTTATAGGGGTTGCCGAGGATAAGGTTGTAGGTACTGCAGGTGTCCGAAAATGCACGGAGAATCTATGCGAAATCAGGCGCATCTACCTTAAAAAAGATTTCAGAGGAAAAGGAAATGGGAAAAAACTTTTTTTAACTGCTTTGCATTTTGCCGAAGAAAACTGCTCACATGTTATGCTTAAAACCGATCACATTCTCAAGAACGCTATAGACATGTATCTCAAAAATGGCTTTACTTTCCAAAAAGAAAAAAAAGGGCACATATACTTTGAGAAAAATTTTAATTAACTTGATAAATCACAAAATTTTGTCATATTCTTATAAGTGACTTGAAGATGAATCATGAAAATCAGAGGTTAACTAAAATTTTCTTTAATGTTTGAGTGCATCATTAGAATTTCAGCTCTAAAATATACTATCTGCTTCACTAGATTTGCTTGCTGAAATTTATTAATTTGAGAATGTGGAAACTACTTTCGGTATTTTAGTATTTTCGGTGGTTTAAATTTAAGTTTGAATTAGCTAAGAGATTTTACTACTGACTGTATTGGATTTCGATAAACCTAATTTTTGGCTGATTATTTATATAATTCATATAGCAATTTGTTGAAATCTTAGGCTTATCGAAATTTTCTATAGTTTCCAATTATAATTTTCTTATTATTATCGAATTGTCTTGCTTTTTTGGATAGCTACTGGAAACGCCTCATATTCTTTCAAGGGACTGAAGATATTCAAGTACAGACAGCATATAGGTTGAATAAGATCACGTCAAAGGAATAACCGAAATGGATTTTCCTCTGTTAGCCACTTGCTCGGACATAAGGCCATGGGAAATGTGAGTTGCACACTTTATTTTCTGCATTCTAGTGCCCTATCTTTGATCAGTATGCTGCTGGGACTGCAGAATGGAGGGGGTTTGAAGGAACATGGAAATATATGGAAAACGATGCTTCTTTGAGCGGAAATTCTGTCGCTCATGGCTTGGTAGATTCTACCCTTGGCTGGCTTCTTCCCAAACTTAAATCAGAAGAACCTACAAGGGTACACTACTGGATTGTTCTGGGTAAAAAGTATTGCAATGTGCTCAAAGTCGATTTCTGTGATTCGGATATCATACAATTTGGAGCAGGCCTTTATAGCTACTGTTGGCCCAGAGATGCTATTTGGATATGCCTTGCGTTGGATACGCGATAATTTGAGTTTTTCTCAAAAATCATCAAACTCAAAGGTAACTTCCTTCACAAGTATATTCCTGCGGGAGATTTTGGTAGCATGTGGCATCCTGTGCCAATGATTCAATTGATGAGACAGGACTTTTCCTATATGCTCTATATAATAACTGGAAAATCTCAAAGAGTGTATGGACCACAGGCAGATACTACAGAGAGCTTGGGATTCCAGCAGCTAACTATCTCACGAAAGCCATTGACAGGAAAATAGGCCTTCCAATTTCAAGTTTCGACCTATGGGAAGAGCGAAAAGGGATATATACCTACAGTACCTGCGCTATCTATGCCGGTCTTAACGGTGCCTCTGAACTTTCCCGCCCACTTGGTGATAACGACACATAGCAAAAGGATGGAAAGAAGCTGCAGATAGTATTAAAAAAATCTATTATTGAGAAACTCTATGATAATAAGCTCAGGCTCTTTAGGCGTTCTCTAGATGACCCTACACTTTATTCGTCGGTATTTGCAGCCTGGTACTTCGGAATTCTCCCTCCCGATTACCCAAAAGCCCTCCGGGCAATGTAAGCTATTGAACGAGAACTTAAGCATTCCTCTGCCGGAATTGCCCTGTATCTTCATAACAACTATTATGGCTAATGAACAGCTGGATCATTTGCACTCTCTGGCTGTCTCAGTGGCATTCGGAAACTTGGGACGGGCTCTTATTTCTGGACTGGATCGCGCTTGTAATGAATAATATTATGTTTATCAATAATAGCTGTTTCTCCAATTTTGGTCTCAAGAATACGATGATTCTGGTTGGAAAACAGACGTAGACACCTGGAAGTTTTGAAAATATATCTGACATCAAAGGTTCTGTAAAAGATGTTTACCGATGGATGGACAGCTTCCTATATTGTAATCCTTAGTCCTAGATTAGGGTTTTCAAATAATGTTTTCCCTATATTTGAAATAACCTTACTGCCAGTTTTCGGATAACTTATTCGTACCATTCTCTTCTCTTATCTCCTCTTTTTCCTATCCATCTTCTGAAATTTCAAGATTGTCGAGTTTCCGTGATTTTTAAGCCCCACGTATGGGAAATAGATTTGCCTTATAGCACCTATTTCATCTCCACCGATCAGGATTCTTCCATTTCAGAAAATCAGCGGTCTAATCTGAACACCTCCAACTCTGTTTTCCTTAATTTCTTTAATCTAATAAGGAAAATTCGACCTGTGGAATACAATGCAAAACTTAATTCGAATTCTCAAAACGATATCACTTTTGCATATTTGCGCAAGAATGCAATATATTTTATAAATATGACAGTAGTGTAAAAATTAATCCAACTTTCAATAAATAGTAGTGGCAACAAGGCAAACAAATTCCACATCTGAGTACATTACGAAGTATCACCTATGCTGATCCATTGGGTTTTGATCATTTTTTGAGAGAATTTTGAAAATCTTCGTTTTTATTTAGTTTGTTATAAGGAACATATACAATTCATTGAAATAAAAGGTTGTTTAATCCTGAAATAACTTCGTTTCGAACCTAGGTCTATTTTTTCCACATTCTCAAAATTTGAATAATTTAACTACAATTTTAAGTTCTTATAAAAAAAATCTTAAAATGACTCAATAAGTCTGGATCTGTCCCACTCTAAAAGTTTAAGAGGGAGCATTAAAACAAGACCAAGCAAATTTATGGGAAATTATACTTTTGTAAAATATCTGACCTAATTATTAATAGATGTCATCAACGAAAGGAATCATGGGTAAAAAACTGAAAACAACAGGCAAAAACCACAAATATATAAACTGTTGTGGATGTGAAATTCGAAACTAAATATCTCTTTTGAACGGAACTATGAAATGTGGTTATTGAAGCGTGAGTTACATGGATCTGAATAGAGCAATAAATCTCTTGGAACTTCTCTTATCGCATAATTTTTTTGTGACCCAGTCATCAGTACATTCAAATACTTTATGAAAATTCGCGTTATGGATGTCCAATTGCATCAGTGTACGGTTTAATTGCTATAAACACTATTTGGAAGTTTTACATTCATTAATGGGCAAAAGAGATATTTTAAAGGGATTCGCACACATTTGGATTCTTTTTCTGATTCAGTGTAATTATTAAGTATATCAGAGCTAGTCTATAATGCCGATTTGAAGTTGTCAAGTACGCGAAATTGCCAACCCACGCAAAACTGATAAATGCTATTAGTAGTCAAAAATTGCAGAAAATGAGCTCAAAAAACTTACCCATTAAATTTCAAATAAGAATAAATATTGATATTTTTTCACAAATGTTGAATAGTTGCTATCTATCCTTATATTTTCCTCTTTCATTTTTGAGTTGACTCCGTAATTTCTCCACTAATGTTTTCCCTTAGCATAGAAACAGCTTTATCAAAATCATTCGTCTGACTGAGAACCCACATAAGCTTGACAAGCAATGTTTCAGGTAGAGTATCTTCTCCCTCAATTGCGCCAGCCTTAATCATATCATATCCAGTATCATAGACACGGTCACAAATTCTACCACTAAGGCATTGAGATGTAATTACAACAGGTATTTTAGCATCTGTGGCTTTTCGGATTAAAGGGATCCAGGTAGTAGAAACGTGACCCAAACCTGTACCCTCAAGGACCAGTCCTTTATATCCATTTTCGATATAAAAGTTAAGAACTGCAGGATCCGCACCTGGGATAAACTTCACAAGAGCACATTTAGGCTCCATTCCAGGTTTGAATTTTAGAAGTTTTTCTCCACGTTTAGTGTAGTCAATGAAAGTTTTTAGTTCCCTTGTATTGTAGTCTATAACTCCTATTGGAAGAGAATTTATAGACTTGAATGCATCCCTGCGAGAACTATGCATCTTTCGGACTTTTGTGCCTCGATGAATCTCACAGAAATCATCTGAAGTTGTGCCGTGCATAACAACCGAAACTTCGGCAACGTCACTTATAGCCACCACAGCTGCACAGATCGCATTCATGGCATTGTCACTGCTGGGACGATCTGCACTCCTCTGGGAACCTACCAGAACAATAGGTACAGGCGTCTCTATCATAAAAGAAAGGGCTGCAGCAGTGTACATCATGGTGTCCGTGCCATGAGTAATAATCACTCCGTCAGCTCCTGTGTGTATTTCCTCTACGACTGCATGGGCAAGGTTTTGCCAGGACTCTGAATCCATATTTTCTGAGAGGATGCTTGAGATAACCTTGCCCTTGAAGTCAGCTATTTCCCTGAGTTCGGGAATTGCGGCAAGGATATCATCAGCGGTAAACTGGGATGTAACTGCTCCCGTTCGATAGTCGATCTTACTTGCAATAGTCCCGCCAGTTGAAAGAATTACTACTTTAGGAAGCTTTTTTTCAAGCAATGGAAGCTTTTCTCTCGTCTTTTTGCATTCTTTACGATCTTTACTGCTTCCATTTGCATTTTTTTCTTTACTTTCCAGAAGGGTTATTTGGACATTGTTCATGGAAAAACCAGCGTTATAACCGCTTTTCATTTTTATTGTAATGTATTCTTCCATTGACGGTATCACTTGGCCTTCAAATACTGTCCCTTTTTTCTCAATACGTATCCATTCGCCTTGTTTGAATTCCATGCATTAATCCCTTTTCTACTGTTTTTTGAGATGTTATCTAACGATACTATCAAAAATACTATATTTTTTGTGCGATACTGATTGTTACATATATTTCTTGCGATTCTAAAAGGTTAAAGATAATACTAAATTAAAACTTTTTTCGTTCTTAAACTCAACATTCAAGTTTATTTATACTCATTAACTATTGCGAGCAAATTTTCAAAAGCAGAATTGATAATTTTTTTAAGGTTTACAATTTCCTGCTTGTCAAGTTCGAAATCAGTCTGTCTTTTCGCGAGGTAACGCAGTACTTCCTCTGGAGCAGGCCCACCAACAACTTTCCTCCTCTTTATGCTTAAAACCGGATCAAGAGCTTCAGTTACCATATTTTCAGTCAGTCCCATTCCTGACAGAGACTCTTCCAGCACGATTTTGGCCGTAGAATCAATATTTTCTAGTGTAACTTTTACTTTTTCTTTTGCCAGCATTCCAACAATTTGGTGTGCAGTCCTAAATGGGATGCCTGTTTGACGAACAATGGTATCTGCAAGTTCTGTGGCTGTTGTAAAACCTTCAATTGACTTGTCTGCTAGTACGTCAATGTGGACTCTCATTGTCCGTATCATTCCCTCCATTACATTTACAGACGCTCTAACCGTTTCAATCGAGCGGCATATATTTGGAGTTGCTTCCTGAAGATCTCTATTGTAACTCAGGGGTAGGCCTTTGCAGATCGTGAGCAAAGACATGAGAGCTCCAAAAGTTATCCCAGTTTTTCCGCGCATGAGTTCGGCCGAGTCAGGATTTTTTTTCTGTGGCATTATCGAGGAAGTGGAGGCATACATATCATTCAGTTCGATGAAATTGAATTCGGGTGAAGACCAAACTACAAGTTCTTCGGCCATCCGACTTAGGTTTACCATCAGGTTTGCAAATACTGATGCGCATTCAATAAGAAAGTCCCTGCTGCTTACTGCATCCATCGAGTTTTCGAGCAAGCCTTCAAAACCAAGGAGTTCTTGAGTCCTTTTCCTGTTGAGGTTAAAACCCGTAGATGCGAATGCAGCAGCCCCTAGCGGACAGAGGTTTGTTCTGGAAAAAGCATCTTTAACCCTGTCGAAGTCTCTGCCGACTGCAGCTTCATGAGCGCATAAGTGATGCGCAAGGGTTGTTGGCTGAGCATGTTGTAGGTGTGTAAAACCAGGCATAAGGGTATTGATATGTTTTTCAGCAAGGTTTATCAGGGTGTTTCGTAGGCAAAGAATTTCTTCCAGAAGTCCAGTCAGTTCTTCTCGTAGAGCCAACCGGATGCAGGTTGCGACTTCGTCGTTTCTGGAACGGCCCGAGTGCATTTTGCCCCCTACTTTTTCTCCAATAATATCAATCAGTCTTGACTCAAGGGATATATGAATATCTTCGTAGCTGAAATCAAGCTTACCCATTCCTTCTTCCCAGATTTTCAAAAGCCCGCTAAGAATTTTGCTGCAGTCTTCCGTACTAATAATGCATTGTTCTTTCAACATAACTGTGTGAGCGAGGTCTACTGCTATATCAAAATTAAAAAGCCATTTGTCAGCTTCCATTGAGGAGGTATAATGTAAAACCTCATCTTTCTGAGCATCTCCCAGCCTTCCTCGACGTAAAATATTGCTCATGGGTTTTCCTCCCTGTAATCTTTTTTGTGATTATTCTGAAAAGAACTTGCATTTGTGAGAATTTTTATTCCACTAATTAATTTCTCTATAAAAGTATATCTTGGAGATTAAAAGTGTCCTTTAGCTCATATGTTCGAAATATGTAACAGGTTTTCATTCCAAACACTTGATGTTGATTACTATCAAGAAATATTTAATAATATTTGTATCAAACGAGCATTTTTTTCCGAGGTGAGTTCAATTAAATTCCAAAATATTATCCATATTTCTGGTTTCAATACTCCGCTAAAATCTCACATCCACTGTTATTTCATCTTTTTACCTCCTATATTCCACTAATATTCTAACTCTTAACTTTAATCTCAGTTATTATTAAATTCGAAGTACAAACATATCAAATCTTAACTTTCCCACATCTGCGGCCTTATGTACTCTTTTGAACATACTCTAATCCCATATAAATAAGAATGCTATCCATTTTTTCAATATGAAATTAGTTTAAAAATTGATCTAACTTTCAATTTAATACTAGTAGCAAATAGACAAGTAAATTGCATATTTATCTTAATCTGAGAATGTTGGTACTAAATTTTGTCACGGTAAACGTTTGTTAAATTGATATTTATCTGGTCTCATTATGAATATGGATTTGGCTATATAATATAATATAATATAATATAATATAATATAATATAATATAATTTACGTGAAATTATAACATCTAAATCATCGTACTAAATAGCCTTAGTAGGTTTCGTGGGATTTATTTAGATTTGCTAAAAAAATTTGAATGAGAAATTTCACTTATACATATTTAAAACTTTTTTATTTTTAAACAAAACCGCTACCTAAAAAAGAGTCAATTTATATTTCATTTTTGTCTTCTTGGAATTTTGATTTATCGTTTAGACTGCAAGATTTATCAAAATTTCTTTTGAAATTTTTAAAAATAGATTTCCTTTTTCCTTTGATCATAGTAGGAATTATGCATTTGAATTTATGCAACTTTAAAATTATTTAAAATATATTTAACTATAAAGACATTATAAAAATGCTCAAATTTAGGTCTATAAAACTGCCAAAATATACTAACCTTGGTTCCGTGGCAAAAAATCTGGCTTTTTCACGAAATCATTAAAGACCATCGCAATTCGAAAAGTTAATTATTTTCATTCGAGCGAAAAAGATACATAAAGATGAAAATTATAATGTCAAATTGCAGAAATATTCTTTTTGCAACGGAACCAATAAAGACAATGAAGTGATTGAGAGCATGGCGGGAAGAGATAAAAACCCGCCATTTGTTTGGAGAGAAGGGGCAGGATAGACAACCAGACCCGCCCCCGGCTGAAGTGTGGACTTAGACTGATTAAGAGGTCCACTTATATTTTTAGTATTAAACTATTTAACTTTAAGCACATACTCAAAGATTATGGAAGTTGCAGAGAGGCATCCTCCGACTGTCATTAATTCTGATTTGATGTAGTTGCGAATGACTATTCTTATTAATTTCCAATTTTTCTCGGCTGTTCATAAGAAAAAACTTCATATCTGCACCTTAATTTCATTTTTTGCAGTCTTCTTTAAGAGTTCAATTTTTTATGGCTCTAAAGAAGAAATTATACCTAGTTACCACTAAACTAATTTATGATTTTTTTGATTATAATCCTCACATTAAAAATCAACACTTAATTAAATTATGAAGAATTATTCATCATCAAGTATTAACAGATATATGATAACATAAATTTGGGGTTGAACAAAGAAAGAGAAAAAGGAATGAAAGAAATTCTCCTCTTTATTTCCCTTATTTTGTGTTTCTCATGTTCATTTTTATAATCTGCATTACTCTTGAAGGATAATCTTTTGGTTCAGAACCACGAAAAGATGTATAACCACCATCGATATATCACATTAAACTCAAGAGATACCTTTTAGAAATTTCAAAGCATAAGTATCTCAAATAATTAAACATGTATCTGTTGAAAATAATTTTTTTACGATTACTAATGCAAAAAACATTTAATGCCTTATTATATAAACAAAATGGTTCCATTGCAAAAAGAATATTTCTGCAATTTGACATTATAATTTTCATCTTTATGTATCTTTTTCGCTCGAATGAAAATAATTAACTTTTCGAATTGCGATGGTCTTTAATGATTTCGTGAAAAAGCCAGATTTTTTGCCACGGAACCACATTTAGGGCTTTATCGTAGATTTACTATGTTTTTTGAACACTACTTTTAACTAGCTACTATATATGGTACTATTTCTCTAAATAGAGTTTTCTCAATATATTAGATGGTATTTCCAATCAGATGAAGACAATATTCCATACTTAGAACATAAATAAAACAAAAAAAATCCTCAATTCTCTTTTATTGGATGACATTTAAGCCACTGCCTTAAATAAGACACAGAATATACAACTTGAATCTTCATTGAGCCAGTTTTTCTCTTGGAATTGTGACTACTGAATCATATTCATTTAACGTAATGTTTCCAATTAGTATGATTAAGAATTCTCCTTTTCAGCAACTTTATTCGTATAAAATAGGAATTAATTCCGATTTTGAGTACTAAGAGCTAAAACTATGAGTTTTTAGATTTATGATGAAGTTGAAATTTGCAGTGTTTATGTATTCTTTTCCGCTGTGTGTTTCCATTTCAGGGAAATTGGAGTGAAGATTTTTGATAGTGTTGTTCTTTAGTTTGTTTTTTAGTTATATTGTTCGTGTTTGATTACCAAGTATATCATCAATTCACTGAAATTTATGGATTTCAAATTTCAAGATGTGTTTAATAGCTAATTTAACCGTGATTTATCTATATTGTGTCCATTCAATAACTGAATCAAGAAACCGTTATTATTTTCAATTGTTAAGTCAGTCATATCACAATTTTTGCATTTTTGAATAAATTCATTTAGTATAACTGCATTACCCCCTGTGTATCATAACGATCAAAAAATGATGAAGGATGCAGTATCATAATTTCCCTTCCGAATAAAGGATCCAGTGCTAACTTTCAATCAACACTAAGAGATGTGATTATGCTCAATATTTCCAATTTAGTAAAATTTTATGATGTGTGTTCCAAAGGCATAAGGGTATTGGATCATATTGACCTCAAAGTGGAGGATGGTGAAATCCTTGGGATTACAGGCCGAAGCGGAAGCGGGAAATCCACGCTTCTTCGAATCATTCGTGGAGTGGAACCGTTTCAAGAAGGTACTGTGGAAATAGACGGGAAAATTGTAACACCAAATTCCGGTATTGATGGAGAAAAGTTCCTCAAAAGCGTAACAGCAATACATCTCCAGCGAAATTTCAGTCTATGGAACGGGCCTGCAATTGAAAATGTAATCAGGAAACTAAATTACCTTAAAGTGGGGCATGAAGCCCTTCCAAATAATGAACATAGTCCACATAGTATAACTAATGAGTACGATGAACTTTTTGAACAGGCAATCGAATATCTGAAACTCGTTGGCTTAGAGCACAAAGCGCTCCATTCAACTAATCTTCTAAGCGGAGGGGAGAAACAGAGAATTGTAATGGCAAGGCAACTTGCTGCAAAGCCCAGAGTCCTTCTTCTGGATGAGCCCGTTACGATGACAGGACCTGATACGAAGCAGGAAGTGCTTGATATAATTAAAAACCTAAAAGCGAACTTGAAAATGGCGATTATAGTAGTATCTCACCTTCCGGAAATCCATGCCTATCTTGCTGACAGGCTCATTTTTCTTGAAAAAGGGAAAATAGCAGCTGAAGGAGAACCATTAAGTGTGCTTAAAAATTTCCTTATAGATATAAAGCCAAAGGAAGAGCTCACAAAGCTTGAAAATAAGGAAATTTGTATAAGAGTAAAGGAAATTTCAAAACGTTATTCCCTCATCCGCATGGGAGAAGTCCTTAACATCAAAAATTTATCGTTCGATGTCTATAAGGGTGAAATTCTAGCTTTTATTGGCTCTTCTGGAGCTGGAAAAACAACAATTATGAAACTTATGGAAGGGCTTGTTAAGCCAAATAGCGGGACTATAGATTATTTATACAATGGAGACTGGGTAGAAGTTACCGAATACAGCAAGAAGCGCATGGAGCTCCGTAGGATTATGAGTATCATGAATCAGGAATTTTCCATGTCAGTTAACTCCACAGTTAGAGATCAGATTCGATTTAGGTTAAGTATCAAAAATAAAGGTGCAATCGAATATGCAAGGAATAAAGCCATGGAAATGGGGCTCTCCGACGAGATTCTTGACACTGTGTATAGGTTGTCAGATATGCCTGAAGAAGAAAAAGCAACCGCATTGCAGGAGTTGAACCTGAATGATACCATTTATTTTGAACTTTTTTCCACAGTTCCGCTAAATGATGTTGACATATATGCGAAGCCAGTCTTTGAAGCCCTTGATTTGTCAATGGACGTGCTTGACAAAACTCCTGCCCAAATCAGTGGAGGCGAGCATGTTCGAGCTTTTATTGCCCTGAGCCTTTCGACATCTCCAGAGTACTTAATGCTCGATGAACCGTTTGGAGACCTTGACCCTATAACTCTCAGGGATATCACAAATTCTTTAAAAAGGATCAATGAACGCTTCAACATGACCATTGTGCTTGTGAGCCACCATATGGACTTCGTTCGAGAAGTTGCCCATAGGGTTGTGATGATCGAAAAAGGAGCAATTTTAATGGCTGGGAATCCGATTGAGATCTGTCAGGAATTGATCAACAGGAGCAATGCTCCCTATTTAAAACACAGTCTGGAAGATCTGATAGAAGCTATGCCAGAAGTTGATTAAAAGATCAATTAAAGAAATAGCTAAAACGTTTCCACACGCTCTCCACATATATACAGATGAATAATATCCATTTTTTAATGTGACAGTGGTAAAAAATTAGTATTATTTTCAATGAATTAATAATGGCCAAATAAGCGAATTAATTCTGCATCTGTGTACATCCTTATAATTTCTGTTCCAAGGTAACCAAAATAGTTTTTCCTTTTGCTTTAGCTAGTAATAAAGATGTCAAGTTTATCTATAAACTAACATATGAATTTTTCATATTTATGCTTGGTTTATCCACACCAAATTTTTTTTATCTTTCGTAATTCTTCTCAATCGACTCTACCTTCATCAAGCAGTCGATCCCATTCATCGTTTCCAAATTTTATATATAAGCTTGGAGGTAAAATTGGTTTTTCGAGATCTTTAATTATTTTTTCAGAAATATTGTGGCTTTCGACGATCTCTTTGCCAGCACTTCTCAGGTATTTTTTATACTTCCCTAGTAATGGTTTTAGCATGACATTGTCTTTGCCCCTGAAAATTTCTCCTTCTCCTCTGTAGATTTCGCCAATAAGTTCTGTGTGAAAAGTTCTTGCGAGCCTCCTGAAAAAAAGGCTTTCAACTTCAAAATTTTCCTGGCCAGGTAGACCAGCATTCGAAATGACAAGTATTTTCGGGAATTTCTCATAGCGTTTTGCATGCCTATACTCACCTTTTTCATCTTCCTCAAAATGAGGTAAAAGGACAGGTGAAAGTCTGTCTATGAAGTTTTTCATTATAGCTGGAACATTGTCAAAGTATACAGGGCAGGCAAAAACAACAATATCCGATTCCAGGAACCTGGGGAGTAGATCATCCATGTCATCGTGGATAGCACATCTTCCAGGCATCTTGAGCCAGCATTCGAATTTTCCCTTGCAGTATCTTATATTTTTTTCAGCAAGGATGATATTCTCAGTATCCGCCCCGGCTTCTTCTGCTCCATTCAGAAATTCCTCAACCATGCTGAGAGTATTTCCATTTTTGCCTTTATGGCTTCCACTAAATACTGTTATTTTCATATAATAATCTCCTTTTTGTTTCGACTAAAAATTAAAAATACTAAGCTTAAGTAATTAATATTCCAGTTTTAAACGATATAAATTGAATAGAATATTATTCCAAAAATCATAAATGATATGTGGTAACTTGAGCTGAAGTCCATAAATTAGCTAGAATAAGGTCTCCTCTTCAAATTAAGTAGAAAACTATTCACTTTACATTTAATGCATTTCTTTTTTTGATTAGTTGATACAGAGATAAGCATATCACATGTATTGATCACTCTATCAAAAAAGCAATCATATGCATTTATCCAATTTTGTGTCCTCAGAACAATTGTAATGAATATGTTTTACTTTTGTTTATTTCTCTATCATATTTTAAACGCTGGAATATTTTTTTCTTATTTTTACTCTTACCACTAACTTTTCTATGCTGTTATACAAAGAAATTTCTGGCAAAGCCATAATTATCAGCTTACTCTCCTTTTTCTCTTTGGTCGTACTTATTCTTTCATATAGTTACTAATTTTACACTGTTTAGGTCGAAAACAACGTATCAAACTCAGCGACAAACTTCTCCGCAATTCATGTATCTAATTTTGTTCTGCACTCACAGAGTTATTCCATAGTAATCCCAATTTCGATTCAGAAAAGCTTATCATTTTTTTTAATGATGGGATTAAACTGGTATAATTTTTATAAATTTTTTCATTGTAAATTCAATAATCAGTATATCGAAATGTAAGTTCCTTAAAAAAATTTCACTGATTATTGTTCTTAAATATGAAATAAATTATTTTAAATGAAAGTATGAAATTTTTGTGATAAATTCAATATATTCAAATTCCTTTCTATTTTATCCGGAAAAATCTGACATTTCTGGATTTCATTCAATTGGCGCATCAAAATCTCAATAGTCGAGCAAACGGTATAAATAAGTACATTTCTTATATTATGCTAGTGATGTATAAAAGAGGAAGTACAAGCCTGGGTACAAAACATAATAAGCTACTGAAAATGAATCGTATGATTTTAGATTATTGATAAAACTGTGAAATACTTTAAGCTACCTTGAATTGTCTCAAAATGTTATTGATACTACCATTATGCCCCAGTAGACTTCATATCACATCGCAACAAAATTCAGCTATGTGATTGTAAAACATTGAAAATGCTTTTAATGTGCAATACACGGAGGTGAAACTTTGGAAAAAATTATTGCTGATGATTCTGTACTTTTTTCAAGTGTTCCGCAGAACAATCAGATTTTTGCCATATATGAAGATATCGCAGAATTGACTGAGTTACTTATTATATATTTCAAGCAAGGAATCGAAATAGGAGAGTACTGCTTATGGATTTCCCCGGATGAATTATTTGCTGAAAAAACAAAGAACGAACTCAAAAAATCAGGAATAGATATCGAACGATTTATCAACTCTTCTCAATTGGAAATTTTGCCAGCTGAATCACTCAACAAAAATATTACCACATTAGAATCAAGGATAACAGAACTTGTAAAAAAAAGGTATGAAAAAGTCCTTTCCAAAGATTTTACAGGATTCAGAACAAATTTTGATTTCAAAAATTTAGGAATTACTATTGAAAATTACCTTGAAATATATGGAAAAGCCATTAAAAATATTGCTTTCAATAATAGCAAAAATCTAATATTTCTCTATACATTACCACTTGATGAACTTTCAGGTATCACATTGCTTGAGCTAATGAAAGAAAACAGCATCATTGTTAAAAGAAAGGGAAAATGGGAATATTTAAAAAATTTAGAAATGCAAACAGAATTTAAAAAAAATCTTATCAAGGAGAAAAACGATTCAGAATTTTTGAACAGAGTCAAAAATGAGTTTATTATGAACCTCAGTCATGAACTTAGGACCCCCCTAAACTCAGTGATAGGTTTTTCCGATCTACTCCTTGAAGGAGCTTTCGGATCCCTGAACACAAAGCAATCGAAATATGTGAATAATATCCTCATAAGTGGGAAAAACCTTCTAGAAATCATCAACAATCTGCTTGACATATTAAAGCTCGAAGCCGGTGATATAAGTCTTAATTATGAGATTGTAGACATTTCCAGCCTCTTAACAGATATCAAAATGAGTCTTCGTTCTTCTGCTTCAAACAAAAAAATTGTTATAGAACTGAAAATTGATGCTTCGATTGAGAATATCCAAGCCGATAGGACAAAATTGAAGCAAATTTTGTACAATTTAATAAGCAATGCTATAAGATTTACTCCCAAAAAGGGGAAAGTTACTGTGAGTGCCTTCAAAAAAGAGAATATGCTTGAAATTATAGTCTCAGATACTGGAGAAGGAATTAAAAAATATTACGAAAAAATGTTCATGCCCTCTGCCCAGATAAATCCTTCCACGTCCCTAGGATACCTCGAAGCTGGGGTGGAACTTTATATAGTCAAAAATTTCATAGACCTTCATAGAGGACAAATTTGGCTGGACTACATAGAAGGAACAGGGAGCACATTTACCTTTGCTCTTCCGATAGATTCTGCAGAAAGCTCACTCCCAAAAAAGTAAGTCAAAAAGAAAAAAAATTATTTCCTTAAATATCACTCTCCATAGATATGTAATAAAAATACCGAAATTTCTTTCGATATGGAAGTAGCTTAAAAATTAATCTAACTTCTAATGGATAATAGTAAGCAAATAGGCAAACAAATTTTGTGTCTGTGTAAATATATGGAATGTTATATGGATTAAAGTCAAGTGCTGACCAGATCAAATAGATGATCATTGGAGCACATTATGAAGTAATTAATCATATACGACAAAATTGTGATAAATAGTTGTCAAAAAATCACCTTAGTTGAGGAACTTGAAAGGATAATGATGTCAGCTATGTCGAAATTTATGAAGATTGCCCAAAAAGCATAATCCAGAGGAGAAATATGACCGGCGCACCACCCTCATTGCTTTTTGGTTACAAAGAGTTTGACTAGCACTGTGCTATCATTTGCTTTTCCTCTATACGGATAACTTGTCGATATAGTTTCTTCTGAGATTGCTAGATAAGTTTTACAGGGTTTCAAATGAGGTCAGAATCTCTTCATTCAGAGATGTAAATACCAACAGATCGCCATACTTTGACTAAGCGAACTATTTTTTTTAGTGACTGTAACTTTCTAAATTAACTGTATACTAGTCGTTTATTCGTGTTTTTTCATTTTTATTCAATTATGCTTCTTTTTTAATGATTTCAGCGCCTTTTTTATTCTATTTGTCATCGATCTTAGTGTTTTTTTGTTTCTTCTTTTTCCCTTTCGATCGTTGTTTTCCTAGCTTTTTCTTGGTTTTCAGTTATTTAGTCATATAGTTTTTTTTTGTTTTTTCAGAGTGATCAATATATTGGAAGTCCCTCTTGATGTTGAATTGTTTACTTGCTTTTCCATACTGTTTCATTTTTACATTTGGGTATCAGTCGAATAGCAATCCTAATCCAAAGAATTAATATCATAGTTCGTGGGATCAGGACCACCAATTAGTATACTCACTAGTTTAAGTCATTACTATTTCGTATATATATACAAATATGTAAAATGTTAAATTTATTTCTAATCTAGAGATATTCCAGTACATTGAAGTAAACTTTCAGGTAAGCTGCGGGTATTTCCTCACCTGCAACTAACGAGACTAATTTATTACTGTAAATGATCAGCCAGATCATCTAAGCCAATTAAAATAAAAAAGTTAAATTCTGATATTTATAGTTCACGTAAAAAATTAAATTTATTGGGAAAACTTTAACAAATTAGGAATGGTTTTACATGTGAAGCAAAGAGTTAAATGCTGAAATATATTTTTTTGAAAAAAGAATTGGCTGTATACCGAAGTTCTGTAAAATTTGCTATCTAGTCTTTAGTCTTCTTTTCTGATTTTCTCAATCGTTTTGAACGATACATATGTATAATAATGTATATAGTTAACAGATCTCTCCAAAAAAAAATCTAGTTTTTTTAAGTATGATCTCCTTTTATTCTGATACCATGAAAGAAGACGGACTAAAAATCTGCATGCAAGCATAATAATGAAAAGACGTTCAAGTGCTATGTCAAACGATTTAATTTTCATGAAAATAGCTGAAAATAAGTAGAGGAATTTACTTCGAAAAAGTGCACAGAAATTAGTTTGAGGGTTTTAAGTCAGAGGATTTTGAAGAATGTGGTAATTCTTCTTCGAGTTTCCTCATCTCAACAATAAAATCTTATTTATATAGTTATAATTCTTTCACATTTCGAGTTTCATAAGATCCTCAGCAAAAATCACTTCTCCTCCGAAATACTCTCTAAGGCGATATATTGCCTCTTTTTCATGTCCCCGCATGCTCGGATAGAAATGAGTAAGGCAAATGCTTCCAATCTCACTTTCAAATTCTTCTAGAATTTCTGCAAGTGTAATAGGAGTCGTATGGTTTGTGACTTCCATGCCTGAAGGGAATGAGCATTCGTGAATCAGGAGATCGGCTTCAGCTGCAAGGTCCATCACGTTTCTGCATGGCTCAGTGTCTCCAGAGTACACAAATTCTCCATCTTCTGCAGCCACACGGTAAGCCAGATTCAGAACGCTGTGCCTTGCTGATGTACAGCTAATCTCACAGTCAAAGCCTTCGGGAGTAAAGTCTTTTCCAGGAAAGAGTTCAATAACTTCTACATCTACTTTATCCAAAATATAATCATAAGCTCCAAGTACCCTCGAAAACCATTCTTTTGTTCTTTCAGGTCCGTATATTCTCATATCGGTCTTTCCACATAGCCAATTTGCCTTCAGAAGGCACAACAAGTCGGCTACATGATCTAGATGGAGATGTGAGAGCAGTACAGTATCTACCTTAGTGTGTAAAATTTCAGTTTCCGAAAGTCTGCTTAATACACCACTTCCACAATCAATTAGCAGTGGTTTTTCCTCAAGCTTCACTAGCACTCCGGACTGTACCCGACCACGTTCTGGGATCGCAACTCCAGTTCCAAGAAATATAATTTCCATGAGGTAAAGAATAAGCTTTAAATAATTTAACTTTATTTAAAACATGTCTATATAATGAGTCATTTGCACTAAAGGCGATATGCTGGTTCTGAAGTATGAGGGTTGTTTGATCTGGCCAAAGGAACCAGATTTAAGAAACAACATATTGGATTAAATGATGTGTTGAGGTAATTTTAAACATAATGAAAAAAATGAGGGTATTTCAGGGCAGGCAAAAATCAAAATATACTCTTCAATTTGCGAGGGTTGCCCAGCTAGGTCAAAGGCGCCAGACTTAAGATCTGGCTTCGAAGGAATTCGTGGGTTCGAATCCCACCCCTCGCATTTGGTTATCAATATCTCAAATCTGTGTATTCTAAAGCATTTAATGCACAAAAGCGTTTTTTCAAAATTTGTCTTGACTAAAGGCCAATTTTTACAAATTTGATTAATTAAATTAGAATCTTGGATCGTTCGAGATTAGCCAGCTGATGTTTCATCTTAAAACACACTTTGCTCAACTGAACTCGTTATTTGCCGGAGAGCTCCATAGCAGTTTTTCACTGCCAGAAACATAATTATATTAAAACGGTAGGAATACCTGCAGCTTGGTAAATTATATGTTCGATAGCTCCACGACAATTTTTTGCCGTCAGGCACATAATTACACTAAACAGTTCATTTCGGGATCTTTGTTATAGTGTATTTATAAATCATACTAAAGTTGCTGAATAGAACCTAATTTATTTTTTTAGATATATTCTATATATTGATGATTTGGTTAAATAGTGTTCTATGTAATTAGTCCTTATTCTGCGCCATACAAGAAACTTTTAGGGATGAAAGGTCGATATTCCACTGATATTCATATATAAAAATGTGAATAGTGTTATAAAATATATTAAGAAATTTTTTACTTAAAGTAAGCAAATCTAGATATTTGATAAATGGGACTATGATGCCAAAAATTAACTTCATACTTCAATTTATTAATGCTTCTATTTTTGTTCAGAAGTACTGTATAATTATTTTTCACAATATTGTCTATTATAACTGTTGGTTAGTTTAATTAGTTTAAAGTGTTATATGGGATCCATATACTCCATATGAGCTATGAGTTCCATAAGCTCCATCAGTTGTAGGTGAGCAATGTTTTTTTATTTTGGATGGAACTGAGGAATTTCATAGATTTTGACACAAAAACTATGCTTAAGTGAAAACTAGAAATACAAAAACTTTGTTGACATAACATTTGATTATGAATTCCGTTTTTGTTATGAAAGAAAAAATTAAGAACCTATATATTTTTATAATATTTTTTGAATATTGTTAAAATCGACTCATCATTGTTTTTTGATAATTATGTTCAACCTTACAATATAACTTTTCTTGGCTTGTATCTGAACTCAGACTAAAATTATTTCCCTTAATTTCTACCGTGAATTCAAAATATTTTTTATTTCTTAGGTTTTGAAGTTTTGATGAGTTCTACAAAGAAAAAAAATACTGAAGTTATATTAATACAATAAAAAATATAATTTTTAAGTAGAAACGTTTAATTCATAGCAAGATATATTAACAATGTTAATTTGTTTGGTTATTTTCATTATTAATCCATAAAAAATATCAGGAGATTGAAAATGAAAAAAGTGACATCTGATAAAGCTAGTCGAAGGCATATCATCATAACAGCTTTACGAATCACTGTACTGGCTTTTCTAATCCTAGTGAGTATCGCAGGCGCAACGCAAGATCCAATGATTCGGAATAATAAAGGAAACGTTCAAACTGATTTAAATAAAATAGATGAAGCAATAAATGTCTATGGTAAAACAATGTCCCAGGAGTCAAATATAGATAATTTAAATGAACCCAATAATGCTTTAAATAAAACCGATCAAGCAGTAAATGCATATGTAAATGCGTTTAAAATGAACTCGCAGAAACTAGATAATTTTAGGAAAGCCGATGGATCAATAAAGGCGTCTGACAAAGCAATCGAAACTAACCCGCAGGACGGAAATGCTTGGTACAATAAAGGAAATGTTCTGTCCAGATTAGGTAAGTCAGACGAGGCAATAAAAGCATATGACAAAGCAATTGAAATTAACCCTCAAGATTCAAAAGCTTGGTACTATAAAGGAGATGCTTTTTCCCAACAAGGTAAATATGATGAAGCATTAAAAGCATATGACAAAACAGTTGAAATTGATCCTAAAAATCCAGATACTTGGAACAGCAGAGGCGCAGCTCTAGCGAATTTAGGCAAGTACGATGAATCCATAAAAACGTATGAAAAAGCAAGTAAACTTAATAATTAGGATTACTATGTGTGGTACAGCAAAGAACTTGAGATAGTGTACCGAAAGTTCTGTAAAAATCTGATTGACTCTGTATTCTTTTTTTCACCACAAAAAATTTATAGAGCCAACGATAGTATTTTTTCACTCATAAAAGATTATCTTTTCGATCAGGAAGATGGAGTTACCATCTAATTATTTGTTTTGAAACCGTTTAATGGAAAAGGAAGTCCTCTTTCAATCTAGCGGTAAAAAGTATAATGAAAATCAATTCCATCTAAATTAGTAGAAACGGCTACAAATCCTAAATCACCGAACCAAATATGGATATGCCGGATTATTAAATTTTAGATTCCTTGAGTTTCTCTTTAAAATATATATTTTTGAGAAGTATCCAAGAGTTGAAAAAGCCATCCAAACTGCTATAGATGAAATTTACCTGTAAGGCGTCTCCATCCAAAAGATGTAGCAGATCATAAATGCTTAGGACGAGGTGAGATTTCAGAATTTTAGACTATGTTTTTAATAACTCGTTTGCTTTATAGTTATATATAAATATACAAGTTTTTACATATTACAATTCTAACAAATGAAACAAAGATAATAATAACTGCATAGATAATAAGAAATCTTCATCTATCGGATAATTTTACGGATATCTGTTGTATTTTGTAGTTAATATGCATGGATTTGCACAAGGAAATTCTCATAAATAGTAATAAATAATTATTAATATTTATTTATTTTTTGATTGCGAAATAATTTATGCGTGATTATTTTTTGTTTAGAAACTATTTTTCATATATTATATAAATGAATACGGGACTAATTAAGTATTATTGTTGTACCTCATGGATTGTACGACAGAACGAACAGACACAAAAATGATAATTAATCGGTAAAGTAAATTTAAACCGAAAGTACACTTGTTTGGAAGAAGTTGGTCTTATTTTGAATTAAATATACTCGCGATTGTATATATTCAAAATGATTGTATCTGGGTAGACAGTAGACACAACCCTTCCAAGCTTTCCTCCTATTTTTTTATTATAATAATATTATTATATGAGTAAATATTTTAAGAGTAATTTATCTACTAAGAATACTTGTTTGAATTATTCAGTTAACTAGACCCTACTCGTGATCGTTTCAATTTATGGGAAATAGTAGATATACTCTGAACGTCCCGAATTCATTCCTATTGTAAAACAATTTGAGCATAACTGAATCGGGTGATTTATGTGATGATTAGTTTCCTAATAGTGCTTTACTCACCATCAAAAGTGGATTATTAATTGATTCTCAAATTCTCTGTCAAACACTTCGGACATGGTTAGACCAATTACATTATGGACATTTCAAAAGAGCTTTAGGTAATCTCTGAGATGATTTTCTATTCGGAGGGTTTTTCAAAAAGGGCAGGAAACTTCTTTTTTAAGGTTTTAAGAATCTCATCGTCTAATTTGATATGATAAAGTGTTTTCACTTTAGAAAACTGATCAATTGAAAGATTCTTAGCTCCTTTAAGATTAGCTCCCTTGAATTTAGCCTCTTTGAGTTTAGCTCCCTTGAGTTTAGCTCCTTCAAGTTTAGCTCCTTCAAAGTTAGCTCCTTCAAGTTTAGCTCCTTCAAGCTTAGCTCCTTCAAGTTTAGCCCCTTGAAAATTAGCCATTTGAAGGTTAGCCTTTATGAGGTTAGCTCCTTGAAGATTAGCCCCTTTAAGTTTAGCCCATTTGAGGTTAGCCTTTATAAGATTAGCTCCTTGAAGGTTAGCTCCTTCAAGATGAGCCTTTTTAAAGTTCGCTCCTTCAAGATTAGCTTTTCTAAGATTAGCCTCTCTAAGGTTAGCTTCTTTAAGTTTAGCTCCTTCAAATCTAGCCATATTAAGATCAGCTCCTTGAAGGTTAGCTTCTCTAAGATTAGCCCCTTCAAATTTAACCATATTAAGATTAGCTCCTTGAAGGTCAGCTTCTATAAGATTAGCTTCTTGAAGATTAGCTCCTTGAAGGTTAGCTCCTTGGAGATTAGCCTTTTCAAGGTCAACTCTTTGGAGGACAGTTTCTTTAAGATTAGCCCCTTTAAGGTTAGCTCTTCCAATATCAGCTCCTTTGAGACTAGCTTCTTGAAGGTTAGCTTTTATAAGGATAGAATTTTCAAGATTAGTCTCTATAAGATCAGCTCCTTGGAGATTAGCTCCTTGAAGGTTAGCTTTTTCAAGATCAGCTCCATAGAGATTAGCTCCTTGAAGGTTAGCTCCTTGAAGGTTAGCTCTATAAAGGCTAGTCATTTGAAGTTTAGTTCCAATAAGGCTAACCTTTTCAAAGTTGACCTCTGTCAGATCAGCTCCATAAAAGTTAGATTCTTTAAGATTAGCTCCTTGAAAGTTAGCTTTTTCAAGGGTAGTTCCTTGAAGTTTAGCTCTTTCAAGGTTAGCTCCTTCAAGGTTAGCCTCTATAAGGTTAGCTCTTTGTAGGTTAGTTTCTCTGAGATTAGCATTATGAAGATTAGCCCCTTCAAGTTTAGCTTCTTGAAGGTTAGCTTTTTCAAGGTCGGCTCCATAGAGATTAGCTCCTTGAAGGTTAGCTCCTTGAAGGTTAGCTTTATAAAAGTTAGCCTTTTGAAGTTTAGCTCCCATTAGGTTAGCTTTTTCAAGGTTAGCCTCAGTGAAATCAGCTCCATAAAAGTTCGATTCTTTAAGGTTAGCTTCTTGAAAGTTAGCTTTTTCGAGGATAGTTCCTTGAAGTTTAGCCCCTTCAAGGTTTGCTCCTCGGAAGTCTTTTTTCTCTGGAATATCCATGGGCAATTATTGACTTCAAACTAAAATAAACGTTACTAATCATAGAAAAATATCTTTACTCTTGAGGATTTAGTTTTTAAAATTTATCTATTTTATAGTTTGGATCTTTGATGTTCGCACGAAATGCTAGCTACGTTCTTAAGATGAAAACACTGCTATTTCCTGGATTTTACACTTAATTCTTATGGATATCTTGCTTTTCGAGAAACAAAATAGGAACTTTTTGGTTTTGGAGTCATTGTATGGATTCGAGTAAAAACGGTGTATTTTTCTCAAATTCAGGTGAAAATGTCTATAACTTCGGCTAAAACTAAGAAAATGCTTAGTTTTCACACAAATACAATATCCCATTCGTTTTCTGTTACGTAATGATCGAAAAGACGAGTTATTCAAGTTTATCAACAGCTCAATAAGCATGATAGTTTACGATTTAAAAAATTACATAATGATGCGTTTTTATGTTATACGTGCTTACCTTTAAATTACAAAAAGTATGAAATTTAGAACGAAGGATAATTAACTTGTGAAATTCTGAAAGTTACGGATATCTGATAAATATACACAAGTAACTGAGCATAGATCAGGAGACAGCTTATTGATCAATAATGAGAAAAAGCTCAAATTTTGGAGTGTTTCTACATTCGATATGTTGAAAAAACTTCAAACAACAACCGACGGGCTGAAAAATTCAGAAGTCGGTGAATGTCTTAATAGATATGGAGCTAATATTCTTAAACCAAAAAAACGAACAGACACTATCACAATCCTACTTTCCCAATTCAGGAGTCCAATTATTCTTATCCTCCTTTTTGCATCTGGACTTTCTTTTTTTCTCGGTGATGCCACATATACTATAATTATAGTAATTATTATCCTGATCAACAGTGTACTAGGGTTCTGGCAAGAAAAAGGAGCTGCTGACGCTTTTGAAAAATTGCTGACTGCGGTGCAAATAAGGGCTGAAGTGCTCAGAGATGGTGAAGAGAAATAAATTCCTGTGAAAGAGATTGTGCCTGGAGATATAATAATCCTCAACGCCAGGAATATTGTACCTGCAGACTGTCTAATTCTGGAATCAAAATATCTGTTTATTAGCGAAGCAACTCTCACAGTAGAGACCTATCCAGTAGAAAAAGTAGCCTGTGTGCTTAACGCAGAAACCCCCTTCGCGAAGCGCACAAATTCTCTATGGATGGGAACTAGTGTGGTCAGTGGCAGTGGAAAAGTGCTGGTAGTTTCAACAGGAAAGGGAACTGAATTTGGAAAAATATCAGAGAGATTAAAACTCAGGCCCCCGGAAACAGAATTTGAAAAAGGAATTTCAAATTTTGGACATTTTCTGATGAACGTTACGATGCTGATGGTATTAGTTGTATTTGTGATAAATGTATATCTTAAGCGCCCGATTCTGGAATCTTTTCTCTTCTCTCTTGCTCTTGCAGTTGGGCTGACTCCTCAACTCCTTCCTGCAATCATCAGCATTAATCTTTCACGTGGAGCAAGAGAGATGGCGCAAAATAAAGTTATTGTCAAGAGACTGGCTTCCATTGAAAACCTTGGAAGTATGAATTTGCTCTGTTCTGACAAGACCGGCACTCTGACCGAAGGAGAACTGCAACTTCACTCTTCTCAGGATCTCAAAGGAAATAAGAATGAAAAAGTCCTCCTTTATGCCAGCCTGAATGCCTATTACCAAAAAGGCTTTGAAAATCCAATCGATAGGGCAATTCTCGAACAAAATAAATTTGATCTGGCCCAGTATGAGAAATTGGATGAAATCCCTTATGATTTCTTGCGCAAAAGATTAAGCATCCTTGTCTCAAAAAACGATATGAATTTTATGATTACTAAAGGCGCTCTCAAGAATATTCTTGAAATTTGCTCCTTCGCAGAGGTTGAGCCTGAAAAGTCTGTAAAAATTTCCGATTTGAAGACAAGAATAGAGCAGCAGTTTGAAAATTTCAGTGAAAAAGGACTTCGTACTCTTGGGATTGCTTACAGGGAAATGAGACAGCAGAGGATTATAGGAAAAGAGAACGAAATCGGTATGACTTTTCTAGGGTTTCTCTTCTTTTCTGATCCCCCTAAGCAGGGGATTGTGAACACGATAGAAAACATGGAAAAACTTGGAATTTCTTTGAAAGTAATCACTGGAGACAACAAGTTTGTAGCTGCCAGTATCAGCAGGGAGCTAGGGCTTAAGAACTCCAGAATTATAACCGGAAGCGAACTTTATAAGATGAGCAATGAGGCCTTGATAAAGCAGGCAAAAGATACTGATATCTTTGCCGAGGTAGAGCCTAATCAGAAAGAGGATATTATTCTTGCTCTCAAGAAAAGCGGAAACGTCGTTGGATTTATAGGAGATGGCATCAATGATGCATCTGCTCTTCATGCAGCAGATGTAGGAATCTCGGTCGATAGTGCTGCAAACGTTGCAAAAGAAGCTGCAGATATCGTGCTGCTAGAAAAAAGCCTGGATGCGCTTGTTTGCGGGGGTAAAGGGAGGAAGAAAAACCTTTGCAAACACCCTGAAGTATGTCTTCATGGCTACCAGTGCCAATTTTGGGAACATGTTCAGCATGGCAGATCGTCCCTTTTCTTGCCTTTTCTACCTATGTTGCCCACGCAGATTCTCCTAACCAATTTGTTAACTGATTTTCCGGAGATGACCATAGCAACGGATTTTGTGGATAGGGAATTAGTTGAAGAGCCACACCGCTGGGATATAGGTTTCATCCGCAAGTTTATGATGGTATTTGGCATTACAAGTTCTGTATTTGACTATTTGACCTTCGGTGTTCTGCTCTTCCTCCTACCAGGTATGACAGAGCAATTCAAGACTGGTTGGTTTGTGGAATCCGTTATTTCAGCATCCATGATAGTTCTAGTAATCAGGAGCAGAAAACCATTTTTTAGGAGCAAACCTGGAAAATACCTACTTATAGCCACTCTCTTAGTAGGAGATCTGACTCTTTGCATTCCATTTACTTCTTTTGCAGCTCCTTTTGGGTTCAAGCCTCTTCCAATTTCGGTTGTCTTAATAATTGGGGCCATAGTAGGGTTATATATTCTTGCGGCTGAAACAATAAAAATATTTTTTTACAAAAAAACAAAATTTTGAGCTTAAAATGTACTGATACACAGATGATTCTCAATTCTTCTCGTAGTCACTCAGACATCTCTAAATTCTATTGTAATGTATCCGACATTGTTCCTTTTTCAAATTGAATTCTCCTCTTTCGTATTGCTGCAGAATCAGCTCGCAGTCCATGAACTTTTGGAGACGACAGATTAAGTTTCCCGCTCTAAGGCCAGTTAGTTTGGAAAAAGCAGAGAATTTTTTCGATTCGATTTTAGAAATTTCATGCGGAAGTTTTCGTCTCCGGATAGTTTTTCATGTTATTCAGGTTCATTTGAACAGGTTCCGTTGCAAAAAATTCAAAATAAACATGTGAATATATGGATAATGAATTAAAGACTTGTGATCTTGTTCTACAATGTTATTTACATACTTGACTTGTCTAATTTCAACGTTTTTAAACAAGTTCTTCTAATTTTTTAGTTCATCTATAGCAGGTGGATAAGCTGGATTCTTATCAACGATTATTACTCGTGGAACTTGGTTATGATTAGAACTCAAAGCTTTCTTAAATAATCTATTTGCTGCTTTTATATCTCGTTTTGAACTTAACATGAAATCAATCGTGTCGCCATCTGAGTCAACTGCTCGGTAAATATATTTCCATTTACCTTTTACTTTGATTTAGGTTCCATCAACTCTCCATGAATCATTTGTTGGTCTTAAATGCCTTCTTATCTTCTATTGTATCTCAGGGGAATATTGATGTACCCATCTCATTATAGTACTGTGATCAACTTGAATTTCTCTTTTTGCCACCATTTCCTTTAAATTTCTATAGTTCAATGGATATTTTAAGTACCATCTTACTGTTTGTAAAATTATCTCGCCTACAAAATATTTCCATTTAAAGGCATTTAATGGTATATTATATATTCTTAAATTCCGATTTATTTCATAATATCGAGCTCATATTTTTTTGCAACGGACCCATTCAAATCACAAACTTAAATAAAATTAAACAAAGACAACAAGTTCGATGGGAAAAATTATGAAAAATAATACTTTTGAGGAGAAATCTATGGGAAGTCTGAATAGGAAGTTCAGGTCCCAATTTCTAAACTTTCTTTTATTCCCTTAAATCCATTATATATTGCTGCAAATCATCAGTGGTTACTCACGGCGATTGACATCCCGAAAATCGTTTCTCATTCCAAGAAGTTAAGTGTTAGCTTCACCACATCTCATTGACTGAAAACTCTAACTATGTTATTGTCATTATCTGTTACGGAAAGCGATCGGTAGATTTGTTCTAAATCCAGGCTTGTAAACATCCTTTGGAATCGCAGTATTAGTTTATAGATGTAGTTATTAATCGGATGAAAATAGACGACGAAAAACATCAAGCTGGAAACAATTTTTCCCAGCCAATATTATAAGTAACATATATTTCATAAAGTGTGCATATGAAAATGTTAAATTTTTTTATAGACCTGTTCATGCATCTTGACACGCACTTAAGCGCAATTACAAATGAATATGGTCTGCTGATATATTTTCTGTTGTTTGCGATTGTTTTTTGTGAAACAGGTCTGGTGATAACTCCTTTCTTACCGGGGGATTCTCTAATCTTTGCAACTGGAGCTCTGGCTGCCGGCGGATCGCTCAACTTATTTATTATATTAGTTGTTCTATGTCTTGCGGCCGTTACAGGAGACGCTGTAAATTATCATATAGGTCATTTTTTAAGAAATAGAGCAGCAAGTCACGAAAAAATGCGGTTCATTAAACAGGAACATCTTGATCGTACATATTTATTCTTTGAAAAATATGGTGTGAAAACAATAATTATAGCCCGCTTTATCCCTATTATCCGTACTTTTGCACCTTTTGTAGCAGGTGTGGGAATAATGCCCTATTCAAAATTCATTAGCTATAACGTCATTGGTGGAGTAGCATGGGTATCTGCATTTCTTTTTGGAGGATATCTTTTTGGGAATTTGCCAGTTGTAAAAGATAACTTCAGCTTTGTAATAATTGGGATAATTTTTGTTTCACTACTTCCAGGTGTTATCACATATGTTCAGAGCAAACGTGATCCAAAAAGCGCATGATAAATTGAAAACCGAACGTATATTCTCTAAATTCGTTCTTTAGCCAAGTAATATTAATATCCCACAAAATCGGGAGATTAAGAATATGTCTGTTGAGCCGTTAAATAACGAACTAATAAAATACGAAAATATGGGGATCTCGTTTGAAAACAAAAAGGTTCTTTTAAGTTTCAACCTGAGTGTAAAGAAAAAACAAAAAATCATTTTGCGAGGAAAATCCGGGACTGGAAAAACTACTCTTTTAAAAATGTTGTTGGGCTTTACAAAGTTTTTGGGAGGTACACTTTACTTTCAGCGTGGTACAATATACGGATCTTGGGGAAGGAGGGATAAAAAATTTGTCAAATGATATTTTTTTACAGAGCAAATAGAAATAAGCTGGACTCTGAGAGACTGCGGGTTTTCATGCGGGAGTTGGGGCTAGAAGCCGATATTCTTGACAAGAATTTTCAAGAACTTTTGGACGGAAAAAAGCAGCGAATAGGAATCTTCATTGCCCTACTCCTGAACAAGGATATATATCTGCTCGATAAGGTCACTTCTGCTCTTGATGTGAACTTACAAAAGATGGCTGCTGACGATTTCCTTGCCCGGGGACTCAAAGATGCCAATTTATGATATAAACTATATCTCATTGATTTTCTGTTTTTCTTACTTGCAATTCCGATTTTCATAAGCCGAAAAATTAGGCTTGAACTCGAAAAAAGTACTCTGGCAGCTGTCTGTAGGATGTCTATACAGCTCTTTCTTGCAGGCCTCTTTCTTAACTTCATTTTTGACCTGAAAAGCGAGTTTATAAACCTGGCCTGAGTAGGAGCAATGATCTTCTTTGCGTCCTATACGACAATAAAAAGTGCCGACTTGAATGTAAAAAACTTTTTGTGCCTATCATTTTATCCATTGCCTTTTCAAACCTGGCGGTCCTTTTGTATGTTAACAAATTCGTGATCAATCTTGATAATCTCTTTGATGCACGCTACCTAATTCCTATAGCGGGTATGTTATTCGGAAATGCGCTTCGAGGAAATATGGCAGGGATGGGTGACTTTTATACCAATATCAAGCGGAACGAAAATCGCTACCTTTACAGCTTATCCATTGGAGCAGATATATATATGAGGCTGTTTTTCCATACCTGCGAAAAAGTATGAGGGCTGCAGTAAAACTCACCCTTGCAAACATTTATTCAATTGGGATTGTTGCTTTGCCTGGGATGATGGCAGGGCAAATCCTTGGGGGAGCAAGCCCACTTGTTGCCATTAAGTATCAGATTGCCATCACGATGGCAATTTATGTATCAACTCTCTTGAGCACAACTCTTAGTATTCTCACAAGCTTAAGGACAGCCTTTGATGAGTACGGACTCGTAAATAAGGAGCTGTAGGGGGGAAACTTCTAAAAAATGTTATATGAGTATACAAAATATCGACTATGTTCTTAACCGCAGTTTTTAATGTGGAAGAATATATCTAACATAACCGTTTCCATACAAGCCTATCATAGCAGAAAAATTTGAATTCCCATCAATTTTTCCATTTTTATTTCTCCCTTCAATCTATGCTTTTTTGAACTCGGCTATTCTACATCATATAGAAATATATAAAATATGACCGATCACCACTAATAAATGCAAAAAGAATATTAAAGAGCATAGCAAAATTCAATAAATGCCCTTACTATCGATTTTCAATTTGAGCCAGTGAGTTCTAATCACATGAATACTTTCACCTAACTTCCTCAAACCTTTTTATGTTTTTTATTTCATATTACTATAATGCTTACCCTTAATCCCAAAGTAAACAATTTCGAAAAGCATATTACTTTCCATATAGACATGGATAGCTTTTTTGCATCTGTAGAGGTCAGAGAAAGGCCAACTTTGAAGGGGACTGTCAGTGATTGTAGGCTCTGACCCTAAAGGAGGATCAGGCAGAGGAGTTATGAGCACGTGTTCATATGAGGCAAGAAAATACGGAATTCATTCTGCAATGCCAATTTCACAGCCTGCAGGCTCTGTCTTGATGCTGTATTTTTACCTGTAAATATGAAGCTTTATGGTGGAGTTTCTACAAGTATAATGGAAAATTTTGAAAGATTTTGCTGAAAAGTTCCAGCAAGTCAGTGTGGATGAAGCCTATCTTTTACCAGGGCCTGAGGTCAGGAATTTTGAGGAAGCTGCTATCTATGCCCTTAAAATTAAGGATGAAGTCCAGAGACAGGAAATAATTACCTGTTCTGTAGGAGTCGGGCCAAATAAGCTTATTTTAAAGATCGCTTCTGGATATCAGAAACCTGACGGGCTTACAATTGTTAGGCCTGAAGAAGCCAGATACTTTCTTTTCCCGTTAAAAGTTTCAAAAATCCCCGAAATAGGTAATAAAACAACTGAAGCCCTAAATGAGATGGGAATAACTGAAATAGAAGAACTAGCAAAGTGCAATGTCCAGCTTCTTTCGGAAAAGTTTGGAAAGATGGAGCTCCAGATGAAGCAGATGGCAAATGGGCTCGATTTTGAAGAGGTTCGGGAAAGAGAAAGCGTAAATTCGATTAGCAGGCATGTGACCTTTGAGGAAGATACAAAAGACCCTGAGAAAATTGAAGGGGCTCTGGGTATGCTTGCTGAGAATGTACACAGCTCTCTACTGAAACACCGCTTCCTTTTCAAAACAGTAACCCTTATAGTTCGTTTTGAAGACTTTTCAACTTATACACGCTCAAAAACTGGCTCTATTTGGATTTCGGATATTTTTGTTATTAAACGGACAGTTATGCAACTTCTTTCGGAATTTATTGGAACCCAAAAAATCAGACTTGTAGGGATAGGAGTCACAAAACTAAGGGAAAGAGACAAAAGACAGACTCTGATTACAGATTTTACTTAATAGCTCTGGAGACTTTTTATTGTTTTCTGAGTTTTTGATTGATTACAGTTGATTGTCGGTGAAATTGATGGTAAATTTTAGCGATCACAGAAGATATTAAAAATCTCAAAATTTTTGTGCTCACTGTTTTCAGTGACTTGCGGACATTACATCGGTTAATTTTCCTGACAATCAATTTCTTCACAGCCTTTCTTCACCCATTTCTTTATCTGTATCTTTAGTGCTTTCATAATCTTCGACCCAGACCCAGAAATGAGATTCATTGTCAATTACAGAGTATCTAATGCGAATCTCAATGAGATCTTTTTGTGTAGTTTCCCTTTTCTCTCTGAATTTTTGATGAAATATTTTTGCTGCAGCTTTTTCGGGGCTAAGCGCTGAGACTACTCCTATAATTCTCCTATTTTCATCAGTGACAATGAAAGTTTTTTCCTTTTTTTCTCGTTTCACTGAAGATTCCTGCTTTATGGCTTCCCACCCGATCTGCATCTTTACCCTATTAAAAGCTTCTTCTGTATTTTATTCATCAGGAATTGCCTTTGAAGCTTTGATTTCGGTAAGATTCTTTTCCTTTTTCTCAGGGGGGATATAAAGGACTTTTCCCATAATTTCGTGCAGGATCATAATTGCAGCATGCTTATCCAGAGGTTCGTTGTTATTTCCGCATTTTGGAGATTGAATACAGCTTGGGCAACCACTTTCACAGGGCCAACTCTCAATTGCTTTTAAGGTGTCTTCAAGTACCTGTTCGATCAAATCATATCCTTTTTCGACATATTCGACTCCATTTTTGTGTTTATCACAGATGAATATTCCACTTTTGCCTCCAAGATTAGGATGTGATGTAGTAGAAACCCCGCCTACGTCATTTATGTCCACAAGCAAGTGTGGGTACATGGAAATTATTGCATGCTCGACTGCATGAATTTCCGCTTGCAAAATCCAGCTTATGCTCTCCTATCATCTCCTGCAGTCTGTCCGGGGGCTTTAGCCAAAGGGCCATTGTTTGAAGAATCGTTGGAAGCATTGCAAGCTTTGTATGTACCCATTGTATCGTTGCTGTGAGTCTGAATTTTTCTGTACGCGATAACACCTATCAGTTACTTCTACTTCATCAAGCCCTATTTCAACCTCTGGAACGTGTAAAAGGATCCTTATTTAATAGTTCTCTTGCACAAGGATAAATGAGTTGATCATGGGTTTTGTATTATAAGTATCATATATTTTTATGGCATGGATCTCATTTCTTTCATGTTTTATCTCGTTTATGTAGTAGGATCTCCCCCCGTGAGTATAGACCGCATCCGGGTGGCACTTCCGAAAAGCTAGGGACTTATATATGTTTTTTTCTATAGGGAAACTCTTTTCTCCTTCAAGGACAAAGAGGGAATAAGTATCATTATTTATCCCCTGTAGGGAGACATGTTTGTACGGAAAAGGATCAGTAGGATACTTCAGATCATTACCTGCAAGCAGTTCTTCGGCTTTCAGAAGTTCCACAACTCTTGTATACCCTTTTCCAAAATATTTCTCATCGGATACTTGTAGAGGAATTTATTTTGCTGCACAGAGCAGGTGTCCACTAAATATATGGGGGTTTTTAAGGTTGAGAACTGCATTTTCGTTGCTTCTCAAAAAAAATCTGCAGGATTCTCATATAGTATTGGTCAAAGGTCTTCGTTCCTGGTACTAGGACAACAATACTTTCTTTTCCGCTCCGACCTGCTCTTCCTGCCTGTTGGCTGGCACTCATAACAGTTCCTGGATGGCCGTCTAGAATACAAGCATCAAGTCTTCCTATATCTATCTAGAGTTCGAGGGTATTTATGAAAACTACACCCCCAAGTTATCCTGAATTCATTCTTTTTCGATTTCTTCTCTTTCCCTGTCAAAATAGCCACTCCTGTATGAGCAGATCGCAGGGGAAAGATTTCTATCCTTCAAAAGCTCTCTGCAATTTTTGTACATTCTTTCAACTCCTTGCCTGGATTTGGTAAAGGCAAGAATTTGCAACCCCACTTGGACAAATCTTATAAAAAGGGAAAAAGCCTCGGAAAAGTTACTTCTTCTGAGAGTACAGTCCCTATTGTTCAAGTAGAGAGGGAGATTCAAGAATACGAATTTTTGGGGGCCATTTGAAGAGCCATTATTCTCAATCACCTCTGGTTTCCGCCCAAGAAGAACCTCTGTATGTTCTTTTAGGTTTCCAATTGTTGCAGAACAACAGATAAACTGAGGGGAAGCCCAATAATATTCAGCCACTCGCAAAAGCCTGCGAAGCAGGTTTGCCATATTGCTTCCTATAACTCCCCTATAATAATGGCTCTAATCAACTACTATGAATTTGAGATTTTGACAAAAACGCCCCCATAGATGGTGCCAGGCAAGAAAACTCGTGTGAACCATTTTCAGGATTTGTGAAAACAATATTTTCCTGGCCTTCCTTGACTTTTTTTTCTGGAACTCACTAAGTGCTCCGTTATAACGGGCTTGCCTGCTCCTGATCTTAATGCTTCTTCGAATTCCACAAAAGCCTTTAACTGATCATTTACAAGGGCGTTTAAAGGAAAAATATAAAGTGTAGTTGCTTTCGGGTCATCGAGGACAGTTTTAAAAATCGGGGCCATGTACGTTAGGGACTTTCTATTTGCTGTGGTTGTGCAAATCCCGATGTTTTTCCTTCTCTGATTTTATCGATGGCTTTTGTCTGGTGGGAGTACAGATCTTCGATCCAAGGGCAGCTTCTACTTTTGTTTTCAGTTTAAGGGGCATGTAAAGGACTTCACTGGCGGGAATTTCCTCTATATGTACTATCCTGGTTTTGATAACGACTGGATGCTTTTATTTCATTTAGCAGGCGGAAGATATCCATTCCTTGCTCCATTTTTTATCATACTAGAACTTCTAAGTACAAAATCAAGTACTCAGGGATGTAGTTTGACTTGTGCTTATGGCAGTTAAAGGTTTTATGCTATTGATTTTTTAGCTCACCTGCCTAAGAAATTATCCGAAAAGTAAAAAACTACTATATAAGCTATGTTTGTTAATGACAACACGAAAAATCTGGCACGACTGTGAGATATATGATGAATTTTGTGAGAAAGTAGAATCATTACTAGTGATGACGCGAATTTGCAGCAAATTCGACGTCAAGTTTTTGTTTACTATGTGCAATTTGGTTCCTTATATACCTAATTTATCTATTCAATAATTTATTAAGATTCGCGATTTTACAGGAAATTATGCATGCTACAGAGCAAATTATAAAAAAAATAATGAGACTCGTATAAATTATTGAAAATTAAATGTCATTAGGCTTAAATTTAATGTTAGTGATTATTTTTTTAGTTAACCTGGATAAGTTCCTTTTAGTGTATAGCCAGCCAATATTGCCTTAGATAGTTTTAAAAACACATATTAGATTGTCTTAATAGAAGAGGATTTTTAATGTATCTAGGATTACTAAAATTTGCCAATACTTCAACTAGCAATTGACTTCAATCATTCAAAAACTCCGGAAATAATGAAAGTCTCATATATTAAAGAAGCACTCAATTTAAGGAATGAATATAATTTAAGATTTTAGAAAGATAGTTTTTAAGACAAAGAAACCTCAAATATTATTACATGAATCTAGAAAAACCATACATTATTTCCATATATGCCATTTTACGGAATGAGAAAGGCGAATTTCTGTTCCTAAGGCGATCGCAAAATTCTCACTCAAACCCAGGCAAGTGGGATTTGCCAGGAGGAAAACTAAATCATAGAGAACTCCTTGAGGAAGCTGTTGCGCGTGAGGTATGGGAAGAGACCGGGATTTCAATTAACCCTGGGAATATTGCAGGATATGTCACCTTTGAGCTTCCAGATAAAAAAATTATTGCCATAGTATACGATGGTGGATACGTTATTACAGATATAAAGTTGAGCAATGAGCATATTGAGTATTCATGGATATCACTTAATACTATTCTGGAGATAAACACACTTCCTCCTTATTTTAGAGATTTCTTCAAAAGATTCGTCATAGAAAATAAAAAATCTTCGAAACCATCTATTTAATTGAAAAAAGATCTCAGTCAGTGCCTTATATTTTATGGTTGATGTTAGTGCCAGAATACTCTTAGCCGTTTCTCAGTTTTTTTTGTTTCGCATTACGGTAGACAAGAATAGATTCTGCTTAAATTAATGAAAACGCAAACAATTGTTACAATGAAATTTGATCATGAAAACATTATTCATATATTAGTGGACATTCAAATAGCGAATAGCTCAAAAATTATTTCTATTTACATCAAATTGAAGAAGCTGCTCTTATTTATTGCAGGGTGAGATATCTATGAAACTCGAGTATAAAATTTGAAAAATATGAGTGCTTTTATTTTAAAAGTTGATGCCCTTCTTATTCTTGATATTCTTCATTTCTCTAATCCCCTAAGAGTATATCCACTAAATTTGGAATTTCAATACTCAGCGATGACAACAACATTTAATAGCTGATGCCTTATAATCATCAATGACATCATAAAACTAGATCCTATAAACTGCAGTAAAGGTGTATCTGCAGCCATGTAGATGATCTGGAGAGTTACGTGACCATTTTTCACTTTCAGATTTATAAAAACGCTAAAACATTTTATTTCGGGATTTATTCCATAGTGCATTTATGGAGCATGATATATTAGCTGAACATGGCATAAAGTGGTTTTTTACATATGCTCTAAATAGTACTAACTTAAACTAATTAGCACGAAAACCATTTGATCTTTATATCATGAATTATAACAGATATGAGACACAAATTCTATATCTGTGAACATCTGAGAAATCCCGGTTCAAGAATTGTAACCAATTTTAAAATACATTGACTTTCAATTTTTACATTCATCGCTGGATTTTGGAACTCCGACCTTAAGCTCATTCGATATAATTTGAATTTTTTATCCGAGTTTTATTTCCAGATTTTTTTCCGTGAAAAAGAGATATGTTTCTTTTCTTTAAAGTAAACACATCTAATTCTTCAAATGAAAGGAAAATTATAAAAGAAAACGTTAAACATTGAATTCAAGTTCAAGCCCTACAGGACAGTGATCTGAGCCTGTGATTTCGGGATAAATTGGAGCAGATTTTATATTTTTTCGAGGATTTTCGCTGACAAAAAAGTAATCAAGCCGCCAACCTATATTTCTTTCGCGAGCCCTAGTTCTTATTGACCACCAAGAATAGTTCCCACCATTTTTGTTGAACATGCGAAATGTGTCAATGTATCCTGCAGCAAGGAACTTGTCTATCCAGGCCCTTTCTTCTGGAAGAAAACCCGAAATATTCTTGTTTTCTCTGGGATGGGAGAGATCAATTTCTTTATGGGCAGTGTTAACATCACCGCAAATGACAAGTTTTCTTCGTTTGGATTTTAGGGTATTTGCGTAGTCAAAAAAGGAATTATAAAAGGCCATCTTATAATCCAAGCGCACTGGAGAGGTTTTTCCGTTAGGAAAGTAAATATTCATTAAGGTAAAGTCATCGTAATCGACCCTGAGGAAGCGGCTTTCTTTATCGAACTTCTCGATTCCCATTCCAGTCTAAATATTCAGGGGCTTTCTCTTTGAAAAAATTCCTACTCCACTGTAGCTTTTCTGTTCTGCTGAAACGAAATATTTAAAGTAGCCCGAAATATTCTTGACTTCCCTCGAGAGTTTGTCATTAGAATCTTTAGTTTCTTGGATGCAGACAACATCAAACTTCTGCTCTAGTAAAAGATCAAAAAAGTTTTTTTTGACTGCAGCCCGAAGACCATTTACATTCCATGAGACAAAGTTGTAGTGGCTAGGCACTATTTTCCACGACTCAATGATATTCTATGATCTTATTTTATCATGGTGGCTTAGAATTTCATTTACTGATACTAAATATCAATAATATTATTCTATGTTAAAATTTTGGGTTATGTCTGTGAGTTATTGATCTAATCTGAAAAATGATTAAATTCTCATGTTAGATTAAATGTGACTGGATTCGATTTATTATCAGTGCTAAGTATCTTGATTTCCCAGCATAATTCATGGATATGTGACATAAGAAATAATACTTTTTGATGTTTTAAACTTTAACCGAATCCAAATCAATTAAGGTTTGCATGTAGATAGCTTGCTTAGTAATAGTTTTTCATTGTAAACATATGCATATCCTCAACATCGATGGCTTATCACTCTTACTGCACTATTACCTACAGTCATAAACCTAAATGTATAGATAAACTATACTCATTTAATTTTAAATAAAGTTATTCTAAATGTAACTAAGTTGCATCTCCAAGTTGGTTTCTAATTACCCATATTCAAATTCCTAACTGGGATTTTTAAGTCGAGCAATAACTCATAATTATATATAAATAATTTTCTCAAATTAATTTCCATTAAAAGTTGATGGCAAGGGTATTCATTGAATTTTGCTCTGATTTTTAATGCTTTTTAGCATTTATTGGGCACCGGCAAGAGTAAACAACCTTACTCCTTGAAAAATAGAATAATTGGGTTCTGAGGTACATAGCTAAAAAATGAGATCATTGTCTTCTTGTAGTGAAACTGTAGGTAATGCATATATACACTCATGTTAAAATCTAATTTATTCGATGCCTCAAGTGTTATGTCTATTATAATTGTATTACTTTATGCATGCCATGAGTAAACGCTAATTCTTGAAGAAATACCTTATCACAAATTAATAGTATCTATTTCAATAAAATATCTTTATAAGAAACAATGTTTTGAGGTATTTACATCAGATTTTTTGTAAATTTTGAATTCATTTTCCCCGAGAAAATTGTAGAACCTAGAAAGAAAACCCATGCTATTTTTAAGGCTTTCAGTTAAAAGTTTAGGATATAGCTAAATTGAATTGCGCTAGATGTATCTTAAAAGCATCTTAGATAATATTAAAACAAAACAATAAAAAATTTGACGAAGATATCTAGAAACGGCTGAGATATCTATTTCTGTGAATCTATGGTAATATCTCATCATTCATAGAGTTCTCAGGTCCTATAAAAAGGGAGTAGTAGTCCTCTTTTAGTGATTTAAACAGCTCTTCGTTTAATTTTATACCTTGAAGTGTCAGTACTTCAGAAATCTGGTCAAATGATAAATTGTGGGTATCTCTAAGGTTAGCCCATCTAAGGTTAGTTCCTTCAAGGTTAGCTTCTTTCATATTAGATCCTTTAAGATTGGATTTTTTCAGGTTAGCTCCTGTGAAGTCAACCCTTTCAAGATTAGTCTCTCTAAGGTTAACTTTTCCAAGATTAGCCCATTTAAGGTTAGCTTCTTCAAGGTCAGCTCCTTTCAGATTAGCCCTTTGAAAGTTGGCTTGAATAACATCAGCTCTTTCAAAGTCAGTTTCTATGAGATTAGTGTCACTAAGATCTGCTCCATGACATTTGGCTTCTCTAAGATTGCACCATTTAAAGTTAGCTTCTTTCAGGTTAGCTTTCTCAAGATTAGCTCCTTTAAGATTAGCTTCTCTAAGGTTAGCTCCTCCAATGGTTCCCAAGTTAATGTTAAACATCCTAAAATCACCTCTGCCTTTACAACAATTTTTTTGACCTGCTGTCTTAAGTCTCCTTAAAACTAAGTTCAATTTTTTAGGTCGGCTGATAGTTACTAATCTGAGTCCTACTTGATATAACTTCAACAGATTTGCCGCAATGCAGCTCTTGCCAGAAAAAAATGCATTAATATTATTTACCAAATATTATTTCAGAATCATTTTTTGAAGAATAAATATGTGGTAAATATTATAGGATACTAATACCTCTGACCACCTACAGGATACCAGTTACCTGACCAATTATATTTTAAGTTATATCAAACGAGTCTATATTAAATAAACAATATAACATATTAAGAAACATAGTTCAGAATTCCATATAATCCAACGTTTGCTCTTATACATTCAAACTTTCAAAAAACATATTTGGTCATGTCTTTATCATCCTGATATTTTAAATAATAAGGAATCATCAGTTAATATGAGCTAACTTATATATGATCAAAAAATATTTTGCTATATTAATCAAATTTAAATATTAAAGAGTTATATTAGACATAAATGCTTCCATACTGATAATATCTTTCATCAAACTTCCTAATTAAAAGTGTAATTTTCACTTCTTTCAACTAATTTCCAGATAATAGTTAATAAACAAATTAAATTTTTAAAAAAATATTGAAATCAAATTTGTGAGTTAAATGGGTGAGGTAAAAGTGAAAGAAATATTTTATCAAAGTATATGGGTGAGGTAAAAGTGAAAGAGATATTTTATCAAAGTATAAGACTACAAACTCTTTGATCTTAAATCAACAATCAGATTTGCAACCTCTGCAAGCTGTTCAGGAGTCAGGTTCTCAGCTCTTTTGTCCATCAAATTCTCAGGGAGTTGAGCAATTAACTCCTTGATTCTGGGAATTTTGAGAGTACAATTTGTGTTCAGGATTGCATTTCTTATCTTTTTCCGACGCTGGTTGAAAACTGCTGCTACAAATTTCATGAAAAAAGCTTCGTCTCTTACTCTAAAAGGTGTTGGGCGTGGAACAATTTTAACTACTGCTGAATTAACTTGCGGTACTGGTTGGAAGGCTTCTTTTGGGACTTTCATAAGAATGGAAGCATCTGAAAAATAGTAGGTATCAACAGTTAGACGAGAATAATCCTTGCAATTGGGTGCTGAAATCATGCGTGCTGCAAACTCATACTGGTACATAAGGATTCCGAATTTGAATCTATGATGTAAAAGCTTGAAGGTTATTTCTGAAGAGATGGAATAGGGAAGATTTGAGACGACCTTGTCGAATTTCGGAAAATCAACTTTCAAGGCATCACCTGCGACGATTTCAATGTTTTTGATATAGTCGAAATGATCATGAAGGACATTGACTAGGATCGGATCAAGTTCGATGGCGATTACTTTTTTTGCCTTATGTGCAAGCCTTTCAGTAAGGTTTCCGACACCAGCACCTATTTCAAGAACAATATCTTCAGACCTTAACTCAGCGGCCGCCACAATTCTGTCCAGGTAACCTTCATCGACCAGAAAATGCTGATCAAAAATACCTCCTTTTATGTTATATTTTTCAAGAAGAGAAAGTACCAAGACTAAAACCTCCTTAATAAAGCAAATGTTTTGTTCTGAAATAAATTAAAGCAGCTTGAATAAAAGTAAACAAATAATTAAACCAAATCGATCTAAAATAAGAAATACGAACATATTCTCTAAAAAAAATTCCACGATTCACATGGGTCTCTGACGGCGCGGAAGGGGGGTAAATAATCTGTATTTGATGAAATCATCCTTAAGTTCAACTTCGATTCTGTGGGCAATAACTTTAGCTGGATCATGCAAGCTTGGAATTCTTTCACGGATATCCTGAAAACTTTTAAAGTCTCCTTTTTTCCGTTCATCTATCATGGACCACATAAGCTTTTTTCCTATTCCTGGCAAAAGTTCAAGCATATGAAGCCGGGTAGTAATAGAGTGAGCATCATTAAAGAATTTCACAAAACGTTCCTCCTGATTCCTGACACAAGCTTCAAGAATAAAAGGCATTTCAAGATTGGCCCCCGTAGTAAGGTCAGTATAACCTATTCTCTGCTTTACGTGATCTATTTCATTCCTATCTCCAGGACCGATGTAAATTTTTGACTGGATGTTAGGAATCACACCGTTTTTGGGAACAAGCTCCATCAAGGTGAACTTCTTGTCTCCTACAGCTTGTACAAGGGGTTTTTTCTGGAATACACTAGTTCCATCAACTAACTTCCCATAGGGCAGATAATCTAGAACCCATACGTATTCCTCTCTGCCTTGCGAGTTATCCAGGGATTTGCCAGATGAGTGTGAAGCTCCTTCTGACTGCCGATCTGATTGCGGTCTGCTTATCGAACGTTTGCCGTCATAATATTTTTCAGAAGCTGGTCTACCAGCATACAATCTACTTGATTGCGACTTATCCACTTTCATCAGCACCCATCCTATCGCTAAACATAAAATCCTGCAATAGACCTCTCTTTCCAAGGTATGCAAAACCTTAACACTATCAGCTCATTTTAATGCTTCTATACTATTCAAGATCTTCTCCAATAATCATACCTTGAACCTTCAACTACAAGTTTTTTTAAAACTTATGATTTGTCATAGCCAGTTCCAAAATTCAAGGCCTACTGCAGCCTTAAGAATCCTCTGCGTTTAACTTTTCAATATGAAAATACTCCATGATGCTTAAATGAGATAAGTTCCGAATACTCATCTTCTAAATAAGAAGATGGAAACTGCTATATAGCTATTCCCTTTTAATTTGATAAACATTTTAATATTCATGGGAATCCCAGAAATTCATCCTCATTCTCGGCGTTATGCGACCACAATAAATCAAAAGCCCATAAAATAAGAACAAGTGTAAAATTTCACTTATTCCATAGTCTCAGATATGTAATCAAGAATCTGGTCCAGCTCTTCATTACTCAGGGTATATTTTTCTTTTGCATAGATTGATCTGATTTCGTCCCTGGACTGAGGCAGAATATCTGCGATCCTAACCGCGATTACAGTTTTCATTTTTTCTAGCTTTAGTAGTTTATTAACAAGTTCTCTTGATTTTTCCCCACTGATCTTTGAGAACTGATCAGCATGATGCAGGGCTTTTCGAAATCCATATACGACCTCAGCCCCTTGCTCTCTACGTTCTTCAGCAATCTTGGAAAGTATTTCTTTGACTTCAGCCAACGTTAATAATTCTTCGTTGAGGACTTCCTTGACAATCATTGGAATACGCTCTTTTTGAGTTAAAAAACTTAAATAATTGCTCTTCTCTGCAGAGTGGTCTATTTCGATCACTCTTCGATATTCTAATAATTTCTGACTTTCCAAGTATCTTTTTCCTGGTGATACTCCGAATACTGTAATTTGAACTAACTTTTGCGGTAAATAGTTGTTATACTACATTTGATCCAGTTTCATCCAAATTTAATTTCATTCATGTACCAGCTCTCATTTAACAAATTTGGTTGCTCTGGAGAACATTATCTTAATATTGTATCTAAGTTATATGTTTGACAAATAATATATAACTGCGGATATTTCCGAATCTAAATTGAAACTAGGGTTCTCATAGTAGCTCTTTATTCTCATCTGAGCTTTCATTTTCAACAGTTTTTCAAGGGAATTTGGGTTTTTTTATATTTAGAGTGAACCAACTAATTAATCGCAGTTTTAAAAACCAATTATGGTTTTCAAGCAATAATTAATCCTTTGACCATTCGAAATTATGTAACTACGAAAAAGCGGAAAGAAAGTGAAAAAATGTTATACTTTTCCTTTCTTCAGAATTTTAAGTGCTTTTCGTAGTTTATCTCTAAATGTAAAATTAATGAGAAAATTTTTTGATGTGGTCATAACTTTATTTTTCTCATATTATGAAGTGTCGATTTTTATTGGTATGACTATAATTATTTAGCAGTCTATTAAACCCGCCATTTTCCAATTCTGTAGGCATGAACTAGCGTCTGCGAGGTAAGATGCGTGTAGACAGCAAACCCAATATAAAAAGATTAGATTTGGAACTTAGATGTCTGAAATGATATCAGTATTTCTGCGGTTTCAGATGCTGAGGGAGGGAATAAACTTCTTTCTTTGCATTTCCGGAATGGACTTCGAGCACATATGAACGACCTCGTTGTCCAGTGACCTTTCCAGTAGAACCTTGAAACTTTGGATTAGGCATGCCTCTCTGAACGCTTGGGTCGATGTCGATATGAACCATCTGCCCTACTTCGAATTCCTGGATCGCCTTGCTTACAGGAGAAATCCCTCTTTCACGAACAGTCTTCTGTAATTTGTATCTCGTACAACGTCTTTCACCGTGTGAGTTTGTCATCGCATGTTCCTCCTTAGAATGTTCGATTAATTTCGCTATAATACTACATATTTTTTTTAAATAAGATATATAAATGTGGACAAAAGTTTCAGTTAGGCAATTTTTTTTTGACTCTCTATATGAATAGACTCTTTATTATCTATTGGGATTTCAAAAATTTACTAGTATTTCCCTCATTCTTCGATGACGAGAAATCAAAAACCTGAAGATAGTAAAAAATCTTTTGAATAATCTAATTTAGGCATTACTCATATGTCTACATTAATTACATCAAGATCTTCCACAAGTGTATAAATACCTAAAAGCCCACTAAGATTTGGATTTGTTCTACCATCATCTCCGGAAATAAGTTCTTTTACATACAAACCGCCTTCGCAATTGACTGTTATGTAAGCATAACCATCCTCTGTCAATTCATCGAGTTTTATGCTATTCACGTATCTCTTCCGGACAATGTCAGCTCGCCTGTGAACTACGCGTCTTGGAGTCTGTTGTTTGATCTCTGTACTGCTAAGAGACTCAAGACATGCTTTGAGTTCTTTCTCTGCGACAGGTTCCTTAAATGTAACTTTAAGCTTATAAGTTTTATCCGCTTTTAAGCTTTTTAGAGTTTCAATCATATTCTTTCCGACGAAAGAAAACTCTCTTACATAAATTTTTCCGCCAGCTTTATCGTCAACGCTTTTCATAAGCTCTTTAAGATCCACGCTACGCTTTTTAGGAGACTTTGCTTCCACTATAAAAGGCCTACCTCTTCCAAGCATCAGGGCATCTATATCTTCCCTACCCGAGCCATGGAAAGCCGTATCAACTGCCTGGAAAGCTTTTATAATAGAATCCTTAATCAACTCATCTACAGACTCATGGTACTGTTTACCTGTATAATTACATCCGTCACAACCTTTGCCCTTACATTTTCTGCAAGGCCAGCGTGTCTGCGGGATTCCTCTTACCATTTTGCAGTACCGACCAATGATATATACAGAGCGGATCTGAAGCTCAAGATTGCTTTTTGCAAGGTCAAGGATAATTGTAATATCTGGATTTTTTAAATCCACATCTTTTTGAACTTTTTCGGCAATCCGCTTGCCTACTTCTCGGTTAAATTCTGTCTTAAGCTGTTCAGCATACAGAGTCCCTGCCTCAGCCCAGAGGATTTCTTCGTTTTCACTCAGGAGTCCACTAATCTTTGTGCCCACAAGGAATGTAGAATACTCAAGGCCTTCAAGAGCCTTTACCGCTTTATCTGTCCATACATCTAGCTTTTTGAATTGGTCAAGGCAAACCCAGCACTTCTCGTCTTCACTCTCTGTTCCAAGAGCCTTCCTTGCAAATACACTGCAACAGGAAAGTTCCTTTAGAAGATAATTATTTTTTTCACTTTTGTAAGCACTATCCCCTTCCAGAACAAGGGCTAGTTTTAAGGCCTGACCACGTTCTTTATTACTCAGGCCGGTAGATAGTTTTGCGAATTGGCGACCAAGACAGTGATCACATATCGGACCTTCATGTAGAATCTTTTTTGAAATTTCAAGTACATCCATTTTTTATCACTCTCTTTAACTCTCTAGATGGAGAATAGACCTTGAGTGTATATTATGGAAATAAAAAATAAATCGAAGGCAAAAAAATGCCCTGAAGATGAATGCCTAAGTGGCAATATTCGAAGAGGTAAATATCCTGAAAGATATGTCGAGTAAACTTCTATCTTCATACAAAGAAATGGGATATAGCTTTTTGCATTGGAGCAAATCGAAAATTACAGATTATTCATCATCCTTTCAATCAGTTCCTCTTGTTGATACCTTTCTTTCAGACTCAGCTCTGTCCAACTCGTTATGTACAAGGGTTATGCAATGGTTAGAGTGAAGGGAAATAGGGCCTACAGATATAATTTTTGCCCCTGCCTTCAGGATCTGATCTTCCTCATCTTCTGTAACACCTGTATGATCTCCCATAATAAAAATAGGATTCAGTATCTCATGGGCAAATTCTCTAATATCCTCCCCATCCTCTCGTAGGTAAAGTAGGATTCGCCCCTCAAACTCTAAGAGCATGGATTTAAGGTTTCCCCTGCGAATCCAAACACCTAGAGTTGAATGAGTATATTTCTCGATTGCATTCTTTTGAAGAGCTTTCTGGATAAGCGAACCACTACTTCTTTCATCAGGATTAAGGTATTTTAGGTTAAGCTCTTCAAATCTGATGATCTTCCCTGGCTCAGGATCTCCTAAAAGAAGTAGGTTTACATTCACATCCCTGCGCATTCCAAAAGAGATAAATAGGGCAGAGCTTACGCAGCGGCAGAGAATATCCATTCTTCCTGCGGAACCGGGGAGATCGTTTAAAGAAAAATCGTCGTTTGTTTTTGCCTTATGCCCAATGATAACGATATCTCGCATGGGTATTATATTTTCATAGGAGATATAAAAGATATATGATGTTCAAAGCAAATAAAGATTATGAAGTTATGAGCTAAAAACATTGAATTAAAAACTTGGGAGTGGGATTATATATAGATTATATATAAATACTGTATGCCTTATTTTCTATGAAATCACAACTCTCAATAAGTTATTGGATGGAAAAATTCCACATCTAAAGAACCAAATTACACACAGTGCGTAAAAACTTGATTTTGAATTTAAAACGAAGTTGCAATACTACTCATATGGATGGGATACGTATGAAAATACTAGCCATTTCTGATCCCCACGGGGATTATTCAAAGATAGAGAAAATAATGGAAACAGCTGGAGACTTTGACATCGCTATGATTGCCGGAGATCTTACTCACTTTGGACCTGATGCGAAGGTCAAAGAATTGATGGAAATGTTTGATAAGCCCGTGCTTGCAATCCCAGGAAATTGCGACCAGAAGAGTATTCTAGAAGCACTTGATACCTCAAAAGCTATAAATATGCATGGTAAACTTGAGCAGATTGGGAGGATTCGGTTTATAGGGCTCGGAGGCTCAAATTTCACGCCTTTCAATACTCCCTTTGAACTTTCTGAAGAAGAGATCGAAAGGGTCCTTAAAGGGATATTCTACTCCGCTGAAAGTACAGAAGATCATGGGCCGATAGTGCTTCTTACTCATGTCCCTCCTCATGGAGCTAGGGATGAGCTTCCCTTGGGCCATGTAGGCAGCAAAGCAATCCTAAAATTTGTTGGCAGAGTTGACCTGATGGTATGTGGGCACATCCATGAGGCAAAAGGTGTTGAAAATATTGGAGCGACTGTGGTAGTAAACCCTGGAGAGGCCTACAAGGGTTCCTATGCCCTTATAACTATCGAAGACACAAAAAACAAACCCATTGAGGTTGAATTCAAAGAAGTATAGAATAAAACAGGTTCCAACAGATTAGTACGTTTTATCAGATGGCTTAGTAACATTTACAATTTTTAAAGGTTCCTATATAATATGAGCCTTCACCCGTTTCAGTGGCTATCTTAGTTTGCATTATTGTATTATACTCGATAATCACATTTTTTTGGTTAGATTACTCAATAATTAATCTTTACTCACACCATAATTAAGTGGTCAATTTATTACGTCGCTAACTTTGTCAGCATTCTTTATTGGCATACGATTATATTCCTATATGAGAAATTAACATTTATAAAACCTTGAAAAAAGGATTTGCCTTCAATTACATACATATCTCAGCTAATCACAAAATGCAATGTTGAACGAAGAAAAGCATGGAAAAGACGGAAGAAAATGGAAAGCTTTTGCAGTACCTCCTTTAATTCACTTTTTAAGTATTTATACGATACCAGACGACTTAAAGTGAATATTCGAATCGCAAACTGTTATTTTATAGATTTGTAATTAACTTGACATTGTCAAATTAACTCATCTTTGCAGATTTTCCGACCCAATTTCAAGCGAATTTATATTATTTTGAAATTTTTATTTCATCCGTTTTACTGTTTCTATTGTCATCCTAGAACATAGAGGATTTAAATGAATCCCTCAATTGTAGCATATGATTGTAATTTGTGTATAAATAACTCATGAAATCAGAGATTTATTGAAATCCTTTATAATGATCGGACCATAATCATGGCTAAAGTTGTTTAATTCCAGTGCATATAATAGCCCTGCCAGGGCTGGGGTTCTACCTCTGAAAATGATGCCAAAAACAAACTAACTTTACAAAAGAGTGATGATTTAGAGGGTTAAACCAAAAAAGGCGAAAGTTCACTTCATATCTAGTTTAAATAACAGGGTACTCGTCATCCTCAACACTTCTAAAGTAATATATTTTTGTGATACTTTATTCAAAAACCATTAGACATCTTACCTTTTAGACACAATGATTTTGCATGTTGGAGTTACATTTCATATTACGAAGGTAGCTTAAAATGCAAATCAGTTGGTTAACCACAATTTTCGTAGGAGTTTACATTTTGCCAACAAGTTGAGTGGTATTCACTAAAACAAAACCGAAAATCTTGAAAATTATATAACTGTCATCTTTTAAAGCGCTGAAGGATGCTAAACTCTCTTGATCTAGATTATCTGTTAAAATAAGACATTACACTTGCATATCTACTTCATGATGTAAATCTACTCCGTCGATTTATTTTCCTCCTAAGCTTGTAGTAAGAGGCAAATGTGGTTATCAATAAGCAAAGTGGATTATAAGAATAGAACTAAGGGACTTACATTAAAAAAGAGTACTCGGAAAAGAGAGGATGTAATAATAAGATTGATGTAAATTGACCTGAATTCAAAATAATTTATAAAAATTTATGCAGTTATGCACCAATAAATATATAATATATCCAATATATAGTTTATGCTGCTATCAGTATTATGTAATCAAAGGAGAGATCAGATCTTTTATAAGAATTGAAAGTTTCAGAATGGAAATATATGAATACTGGGCAAAATATACGATTGCATGAGTGTTCCTGGAAGATAGGGGTAGTATGAGATGGGATATCGCTATGTTAATACTTTAAGTTCTGGGGATCCTTTCAGAGATTGGCTCGTTGAAGAAGTTGTTGAGCACTGCCTCCGGAATAAAAGGTGTTTAGTTGATGTCTTTAGGTATGATTCCTCCCATACAGTCTGTAGGTACCAGTTCAAAGGAGAACACCTGAGTGTAATGGCAAAATTTTTTTCCGAACCCACCGGAAGGATGAGAGATTATAACCCCTATAAAGGTATGATGAATGAATACAGGAACCTGAAAAAAGCGGGTCTCACAATAAATGTCGCGACGCCTCTTGCAATCAATAAAAGGTTCAATTGTGTCCTCGTAACTGAGTACATACCGGGGCAATCCCTACGTTGGTACATTAAGCATGAAAAAGGGCTATATGAACGGCTTGCCTCAGTTGGCCATATGCTCAAGAGACTTCACAAGAATACTCGATCTTCCTACAATAAGGAAAATGAGTTTAGAAATTACCATGAGGTATTGAACCATCTACAACTGAAACATGATACCAGAGAAAGTTTTAATCAGTTGCTTGGAGAATGGTGGTATAGCTCATGGCTTGACAGGGCGCATGGCTGCATGATTCACAGGGACGCTACTCCTTCAAATTATGTATTTCACAAGGATAAACCTTATGCGCTTGATTTTGAAAGTTCCTGGTTACAGGCTCATCCTGTTAGAGACCTCGGTATTCTTTGTGCAGAACTTAAAAATGATTTTGAACTACATAAAAGTGGAGGATGGAGAGCGGAACCTTACATTGGACAATTTCTTTGGGAATACAGCAAGGATGAAAAGGACTTCTTCCGAATTACAAAGATTTTGCCCTTTTTTATGAGTATAGGATTACTTCGTTCTGCGCGTCTCCACCAGAGCAGTTACAGAAATTATCTAATAAAGGAAGCACTAGAGTGTTTAAAGGCAATTAATTAAAGGTTTAGAGATTTTTAATATCTCATGCTATTGGCAGTATTTGCTATTAATTCCTTACAAGCAATTAATCAATTCAGAATCTAAAAAATAATAAAATATCCTCAAGGTTAAAGAAAATTACTAAAGGGGAGATCGGAGGTAAGAGCATCTCTGAAAACTACAAATCTGATGCAGATGAAAGTAATATAGTATTTATGGGCGATACCGCTAGAAAGGATGTAGACACATTTGAAAGTTGTCAGATAAAAGGAGTTATTTTTGACTGCTATCAGACCCTTATAGACATTCACACTGAAGAACATTCTTTTGAAACTCACAATTTTGTAAGTCGATGGCTTGCCTACCAAGGGGTAAAAATAGAGCCAAATAAATTATGGGCCACTTACATGTTTAAAGTAAGGGATAGACTGAAACATTCTAAGGAAATATATCCTGAAGTGAGGGTAGAAGAAATTTTTGCTGAGATCTGTAGGGAAAATTCGGTATGGAAGATTGATGAAAATCAATTAGGAGTTGAGACCTCTAGGGTCTTTAGGGCAGCTTCTATCCGGAAACTTCATCCCTTTCCTCAGAGCATAAAATTAATAGAGCATTATATAAACGTCTCAAAATGCATAATCTCCAATGGCCAGAGGGTTTTTTCCGAGCTGGAACTACGATTCTTTGGGCTCTACGATTACTTTGATTTCGTAATCTTTTCGTCTGATGTAGGATATCAAAAACCTGACCGCAGGCTTTTTATGACTGCACTCAAGAAGATGGGACTTGAACTCGAGCCCAAATGTGTGATGTCTATAGGGGATTCTTATGAAAATGAGATACTACCTGCCAAAAAACTTGGAATTCGCTCCATGCATATCAAAGACGCATGGGAACATTTCGGTCTGATAGACTGATTTCCTAAAAAAAATCGGATTGTCTTTCTTTTTTGCTACGAACATTAGTTTCATGATATTTCTGCGGTCTCTTTTCGAAAGTGTGATATCTTCTAAAGTGTTCTGATTTTTTTAGAATGACTAAGGATTTTAAGTTCTGACTTTTTTACGCGAAATTCTAGTCCAAGTTCATTGTTTACAGCAGAATTATCCCTCAAAACCGATCCTTTGGGTGCATATATACTTCAGAAATTGACTTTTCAATTGCATAATCTTCATTATAAATATGACAATACTAATGTCAAGATAATTGAATAATTAGACTATAGAACATACAAAGTACTTGGCAAGTTTCTAAGCAAAATAAATAGATACCCAAATTGTTTAGATGATCAATAATTTGAAGATTGAGATACTAAGCAAAGCTAAATTCCGATCATTTATTTAATTATCCAGTTTCTAATTATACAATGTTCTAATCTAATTTATACAGTGATCACTCATTTCTAATGAAAATTAGTTCTTTGTGGGGCTCAAGTTGATTGGACAAAATATGTAAATATATGAAATTTTATAATATATAACACGAGATTGTCCTCATTTTTGTTACAATTGAATCATTAATATCATCAAATTTAGCAAAGTATGCATTTTAACATATTTTTCATGAAGTTGATTTTAAGTGCCAGGTTCGTCAAGCTTTATTTATAACTTTTGTGTACTGTGTTTAATCTCCTTGAGTTCATATATATATTAGTGCTATGAATAATTGAACAATAAAGCTCAAGAGAATAGCTCCATAAATGTTATTCATGATCAAATCCCCGAGGGCTTAATTTCAAATTATTTTTTAAAGAGTTGAATTTTTTTCTCAATAGGATTTTATTCTCGAGATATTTTTAGTGCTCTCACAGATGCCAAATCCTTTCTCTACTTTAGACAAAAAGATAATTCTCTTCAATTTATCCCATTTCCAGTAGATATACTCACGAATAGTGTCTATTTTTTAATATGATAGTATCTTAAAAAATTGATCTAACTTTCAATGAATAATAGTGAGCAAATCGGCAAATAAAATATAGATTTGTGGACAGATATGGAATTTCGGATACGAAAAGTTCTTCAATATCTTAAGGAATCAATTTCAGCAAATTCTTCTTTAACTTACTGAAGTTGCTGTGCCCTTTTTTAGAATAAAATCTGAGAGGTTTCTCATAAGAAATAATTAATGTTGATAGATTTAAGCTCTCCAATAATATGATGCTTGAAGATTTATCGAAGTTCTCTGTAATCAAAAAATAGCACTATGTATTTTTAGTAATTCTTTCATCTATTCTCTTGTACCTTAACTGAATAATAAATGAGATCTTCATTGGCTGGGTTATCTATATCGTTACAATGCATAGAATTTCAATCAATGCACTGGACTTCAACTTTTACTTTAAGTTACTTAATAATATTTATGAATGTAATTATGGAATCAACAGGGACAAATCAGGAAGCTTAGGTAAAACTGCAATTCTAATCTCCGTTTTCCATAATTTCTAATTCATGCATATGAACTGAAGTAGTTATTTGATACTTTTCTTTTTCTACTTATGTCATGATCTTCATTTTTACCATAATCGGCATCAGTTGTGAAATCAACATAAAAATAATACTTATTGAGGTCTTTATTAAAGGTTTGATTTGTTCTTCAAAAATTGGTTGATTTACTTAATTTAATATATCAAAGTAGATTTTTTTTAGAATGAAGATTTAGCGATCTGTCACAGGATATCTTCGAACCTGTACTCTGAATTGTATGTATCGAGAAACTCTGAATAGTCAGTGATTAATAGAACATTGAAAAAGAGCTTAAGAGTCAAATTTGATCGAATGATAATTGAAGTACTGTAAAGATAGATGTGACAACAGGGTTTATACATTTAACTCATTCAAAATATATACGCCAACATTTTGTGATGTGTGATTAATCCCAGGCATATATGTCGAATAAAATAAAGCAGATGTACATTATAATACATTTTTGATATTATATTTACTTGAACAAGATGCATCTACGGTTATCATCAGCTTTTAATTAGGATAAATGGAGTAAATTTTCTTTTACAATCATTGATTACTATTTAGTGAAGTACTGTAATTATTTATCAAATTTATTTAGGAAAGGAATTGAATACTTATTAGAATATGTAAGCATATAAACTCAAAAATATAATCAAAAACAAAAAGATTAGACCATATTTGAGTACGTACTATTTACTTTGTAAATCCACAATATTGAATTTTCGATAAGATATTACAAAAAAGTTAAGTCAAGATGAATGGATAAATTTTTTTTTGGAACCTTTAAGGAAAAATTGAATTTGGCATTACAGCAAAATGGAACCACTGGAATTAGATACACTAACTCTAGATCATTCTTTCTCTTGCCTTTTAAAAACTAAAGTTGGTTAAGATAACTGAGTGGAAAGTGAAACAAAGTTATCATCTAGGTGGGTTCATGGCGAAAAACCTGAATTTCTTGAAACACATAGAAAAATTTTTTATGATAAAATATCCGTACCTTTGGCTTGATGAAACTTATGCGATAGTCAAAATCAAGATTCTATAGTCTTATGGCTGTTTACGTGTGCGCTTCCAGTTTCAATTTATCTTATTATTTGCATTCCTCGATATCATAAATCCTTACAGAGAGTTGCTCATAATGATTATACAATTCATTTCCCCAGACTAGAGCACCTTGTTCAAAGCTGAATAGATATTTCCGGTCGAAAGCAGCTTCTTTTGGAAAGAGAACCATCGTCATGAAGTTATCTGCAACTGTGATAGCTGGAATCTTTTCATAATCAGTGCCGACAAAAAATTTTGTATTTGTCATCCTTATAAATTTCTCTGTTTGTGTCTTGTGCTCTTCAGTCCATTTTTTCAGGATCGATTTTTGAAGAATAAGAGATATAAATGCTCCCTTTTCGGCAATTTCGAGATACAAAGAAGGAAATGAAGGATGAAAGTAAGAAATTGTAGCTTCCAGCTTCTTTGCCTTTTTAGCATTTTTGACGTACTCTACATTCATCTCAAACATGTTGTCTGGTTTAGGTTCAGTTATTGTTATGTTCCCGAGCTCCTTAATTCGGCTAAGTAAGTATTTTGGAATCTGGGTCAGATCTCTTTCAAACCAATAATTTACATCTTCTTCCAGAAAAGAAAGAGTATTTAGCAGGGGTTTCATTTTAATAGCAACTATTTTCCCTATTTCACTTAGCTTATAAAAATTGTTTTCTTGGACTACGAGGTGATTTTCTCTGAGCATTTTTATCTGCGGCTGGATAGATGTAGCACTGGCACTCAGACTTTTTTTAATTGAATCGGTGGTCATTGGCCCTTCAAGCAAAAGAAGAATCACGTTCTGTCTTTTCTCTGAGAGGAGTATCATATCAAGTAGAAAATTTTTCATATTATGCACCTGGACTTGATGCTCATAGCCTTAAGGTATTTTTGAAATTTGTTGATACATATTCACCGGAAAAGAAATTATGGTGAATATAATGTATACTTTTTTAATTTATAAAAACTTAAAGGTTAGTTCAGAGTTTATATTTGCTGTATTTCAGAATGATTGTTATTATTCAGTTATAATTTTTCTTCAATAGTTCACAAAAAAATTATATCCAGAGATCATGAAGTGATCAGAGTATTTAAAATAACAGCTTAATAACTACTTTCTCTCTGGTAGATTATTTATTAGAAAAAATGTAGTGGCTTACATAGACTGAGGATACTTGGAGCAAAATCAAAAAGCTATGATGTAACAATTAAAAGATTGGTAAAAGAACATCCCATAGCAATGAATGGTACATTAAGAAACAAGAGAATCCATTTAAAAAGGCCATCTATGAAAGAATTTCTGCAGCAACAAATCTGTCGAATACAGGAATCAATGAGAAAAATTTGGACCGAATTCCCACACAGAAAAATATTAGAGGTAAATCGGCTCTATATTGTATCGATATCTAAGTATCAACAATATTTGATATGTGAATTGATTACAGCCTTTGTTAAAGCTATTTAATTCCAATACTTATCACACCTCTATCGAAGTGGATAGCAACACTTCTGAACATAGTTCAAAAGCTACTTATCTGATGAATAAGCGATTATTTGGAGTTATGAAAGAAAATAAAGGATGGAAGAGCTCATTTCATCCTTAAATAAAGAACGATTATTCGTGACCTCAGTATTCTCTAAATAATACAATAAATGAGTTTCAGAAAATATCTTTTTGCAGAGAAAATGTTTGATTCAGTAAAAAAGTTCCCATTATCTGCTTCATTAAAATAAATTTATATATAGAACTAGTCGCTCTCTTGCTTCAGAAGGGAAATGTGACAAACTCATATTATTTCTCAATCTATGTTTCACTCTATGTATCATTTGTCCAAAAAATATGATCAGAAAACCATATACATTAATAATGCAACCTATTTTCCGTTATTTATTACAATATTCATAAAGAGCTATACTTAGTACTCTCAAAAATAGGGGTTATACTTTTAAGTTTCTGGAAGGGTATGAATGATTAAAACACGCTTGAGGGATTTTCTTATCACAAAAGACGACTGGCTTTTTTCTGTTTCCGATTACTTCTGTAATGATGGAATAAGATCCATACTTCGTTATGTTCCGGACGAAAATGGAGAACGGCAGTTAAATGGGAAAAGATACACAAAATATGATTTTGGTCCGGCTTTTGCATTCATGAGAAAGTATAGACCTGAATGGGTGCAGGATGTACATGTGGTTCCAGAATCCGAGGTAAAAACAGTATTCAGTCCTCACAACATTATCCCTAAACTTATAAATTCAGACAGTCGCATTGGGGAGATTGTAAAGGTGCTTGAAATGTCTGGAATTCCCAGAACAAGTATGGGAGTTACGGGTTCAATGCTCTTGGGCCTACAAAATGAAAGTTCAGATATCGATTTTGTCGTCTACGGACCGTTATGGTTCCAGGCAAGGGATATCATAACAATTGCAAAAAAGAAGGGAGGCTCAATTGAAGAACTCGATGAGGAGATGTGGAAAAGGATCTACAGGAAGAGGATTCCGGATATTTCATTCGATGAATTCATGCTGCATGAATCCAGAAAAGGAAACCGTGGAATGATTGGAGGCACTTACTTCGATCTACTTTTTGTGAGAGAATGGAATCAGATTAATGAACCTCTTCTCCGCGGGAAGGATAAAGTAATAATGAAAATTGAAGCCGAGGTAACAAACGCTGACTTTGCTTTCGACAGCCCAGCTTATTATAAGATCAAGCACAGTGAAATCGACCATGTGATTTCCTATACCCATACATATGCTGGCCAAGCCATTCCTGCAGAAGTTATAGAAGTTCGCGGCATCGTTGAAGAAGTTGGAGATATTAAACGGCTTGTAGTAGGCACTTCAAGGGAGCCTAAAGGTGAATGGATAAAGTCTCTCACATGGCTTGAGAAGTGCGGATATATTTGAAAGTATTTAAACATATCTATATAGATATAAATTTTTAGAAAGTTAATATTTTTTTATTATTAACTTAATAGTATATATATCATGGACTTGTAGTTTCTTTCTTTGACGCAACAGAGCAAGTAAGATACTTATTTTTATATTTTTATTTCGGATATTAATTATTTGTTCATCTATAATTTACTTACAGCAAATTTTTAGCATCATCTTCGACTTTTTAGGATTCATATGTACTTTCACTGTCATTACATCTAGCTTTTTCATCCTTAAAAAATTGATTTTAGTCATAATAAGGCGATTTGTTGATGTCTACGTCCAAGAATTGAAAAATTAAAAGAGCAAATGCCTTCTACCTAGTTTATGTTTGCAAAATATGAAGAATAAAAAAGTAACATTTTGATTTAAGATATTAATTGATTTTTATATAGAATATGTTATTTTTTGTTCATGTGTAATATGCTACTAAAATAAAGATATAATATGGATTATAATATATACTTATAAATAAATAAATAAATAAATAAATAAATAAATAAATAAATAAATAGAAATTGATGTTAACGTTTTCAAGAACTCACCTAGAGTTTTACGTAAGAAATGGGTGATGATGTGACTATAAAACTCTCCTAGATTCACTTTACCAGTTTCCACTGCAACTTTTTATTAATTGTAACAATAATTTTAATTACTTATAATCTCAACTTCTAAATGAAATTTCTTTTACTTTTTATTAGTTTGGACTACATGCTTACTTTGTTCCATATTTTGCTAGACGAAGATGGAATCAGAAAAAAATCATACCAAAATTCACTCATGTTATACACAGCGGACAAACTAATAGCAGCATTAGACGATCACAAGGTACGTGTGGTTGTGAAGTTTTTGGTGAAGGTTGGGATTGCCCCGAAGGTCAATGCGATATGAGCCATGTTCCATGGCACTGCGTTGGCACCGGCTGTCAATACAGGTTTGGATAAGTTGTACAGAAAATCCATGGCAACCCATGGCTCACACAAATGTAAGGGGATGTGTAAAAACCGATTCTGATCAGTACAATTGTGCACTGATAAGCGATAATGTGCGGCGAAACCATCTACGAAAGCCCTTTGTTAATGTTTTAGGCTCACGCTGTAAGCTGCTTATCACCACACAAAATAAATGATGTTGTTACCTCAATTGGAGCTTCTGAAACACTTGGAAATAATTGACCTAAACAGCCATTATACTTATAATACAACGAACAAATACAACGAAAATTATGAAAAAATGTATAATGTAGTCAAAAATCAATAATAGATTTGGGGTTATGCATTTTAAGTAAAAATCAAATACTTTAGGCAATAATAATGACATTCTGAACCATGAAACAAAATACTTTGTTTAAAAACAGTAGCATTAGAGATTATATAGGGTCCAACGAGTAAAGACTATTCAAATAGTTACAACGTGATAGTTGCAGATATCCCAGAATCATGTAGATGCTCTAGGATATCCTGTGTAAAGTGTAGCTCAAGTGATTGTTTTAGCGAAGCTTCTAAAGTTTCATTTATATCATGCTTACATATTTTTTAATCTGCTTTCTAGACTCGCTAGTCTTCTTTCCAGATCTGCGAATTTATTTTCAGGATCTTCCATTCTGTTAAATAACTCCATCCCACCACAACTATGCACAAAATCATGAAGCTTTCCTGTTACCATTCCACAGGAATGCATACCATGGCTTATCTACGATTGTCACCGTGAGGTTTGCCGAGCCATCCCAGCTAAAATCAGCTGTAACTCCGCTTCCTGAAATCCGACCGCTGTTACCGTCAGGAACACTAAAACCGGCTGCTCTAATTTTTTGTTTCATGCAGGCAAAAACATTTGAATTAACGTTGTGAAACGTTAGTGGACTACATCCTATATTTATTCCTCCGAATAGTTTTTAAAATATTATTTTCGGCTGAGAACTATATATTATAGCAGTATGTTCGCTTTAAGGTACTAATACACAATTACTTCTACATTTATTTTAAATTAATTATTCAAAAAATTGTTTCTAATTAAAAATTATTTATATATAAAAAATATTAAAATTGAACAACAATTTGATATTAATAATGTTTTTATTATTTTCGGGGATCTCCATAAATTTAGGATTGAGTTTTTTCTAAAAAACAAGATGTATTAATCTTATATCAAATTCTAGATTTTAAAGACCTAAAATTAGGGCTCTGTAGAAATGCTCTAAATTGAACTTTTACACCACATTATTATAACTGTTCTGTTATAATGTTCTTCTATTTTTTCCACTAAAAACGAAGGAACATTTAATATTGAAGTTTAATAGGTAAATTAAATTTGTTGATACTAGCCTCGAAACTGTTCAGTCTTCGAGACTGAAGCTTTATTCCTGCAAGTATTCCAAACATGTTTATACCCAGCATCAGCTTCTTGTTCTGGTTTTATTGAAGAAGTGTGTTAGTACAGTCTATCGAGATTTTATAGAACTTATTGACCTTATGAACGATATAAAAGAAAAACTTGCCCTTGATAAGATTCCACATTTCACTACCCTTCAAAAGTTTGTAACCAGGATTCCCTCCTCTCTATTTAATCGTCTTCTTTCAAGGATTCTAAAGCTGTTTTACTCATATGGAGAAAATGTCTATATTGCAGCGATTGATGCAACAGGATTTATGAGTTCATATGCAAGTTATTATTATTCCAGAAGAACAGGGAAGCTTCTTCGAAGCTTCCTTAAAACTTCAATATCAGTAGACACAAGTAAAAGGTAATATTGGGATGGAAAATTAGCCAAAAGACAGATCATGAAATCAAACATGCAAATACTCTGATAAAGCAATCAAATAAGATGAGAAAGTTTGATTGTTATGTACTGGATAAAGGATACGATTCAGAAAAAACACATGTCATAATTAGAGGAGAAATAAAAGCCGACTCAATCATACCTTTGAGAAAGAGAAAAAGGAAGAAAATTGGGGGAAAATATAGACAACAATTAAACTTGATATTTGACAACATTAAATATAATCAAAGGAATATAGCAGAAACCATATTATCTGTAGTCAAAAGAAAATTAGGAGAAACACTTAGGGCAAGGAAGTTCAAAAATCAAGTAAAGGAAATTAAAATTAAACTAATAGCATACAACATAAACAAAAAAATTGTCGAAATTATCTGTATCAAATTAAGGATTTCTACAAAGTAATTTATTTCATAGTATCGATTTCATATTATTTTTGCAACGGAACCGATTATGGTGCCGTCACAATTGATATGAAATAATTCATAATATTCATTTATTTTTTGACTACGAAAAATTTTGCATGAAATTATTTTTCATTTGGAAACTATTTTTTGTGAAAAACTTTATACTTATTCAAAAATTATTTTGATTACAAAAAATGTTATACTGAATTATTTTTCATTTATAAATTATTTTTTATAACGTTCATTTAAAATAAGTATATTGTTAAATCATATTTTGGAGCTCAACCCTGAAATCGTAGGTTTATCGATACTTTCTGGATCGCAAAATTTAGAATTAATCTATAGATAGTTGATTATTTTCGATAAAGATCTACAATCTAATTGAAAGGTTTTCGAAGTTGAGGTGAAGAAATTCATAATAATTTTAGAAATTAAAATTTGTAAAATGGTCAATGGTGAGAATATTAGTTTAATGACCGTTTCTAATAGAATCGAAGCAAAAGAGGATTTTATAAAAGGGGATAAAATCATATAATCGCTTAGTAGAGTTAAGAAGATACTGACTATTTTGCTGACAGTCCTTTTTGTAGTATCAGTGACAGCTACAGCATGTAGTGCACTTAATCCACAACCTTTACCTCCTGATGTAATTAAGGGACAGAAAACAGCCATTGTAATCCTGAAAGATGTGAAGACTACGATCTACAAGAAAACAAAAGACATCAATAGCACTGGTAAAATAAGACAGGAAACTGATACACAATCCATTCCCTATAGCATTAGTAAAATAAGACAGGAGACTGGTACACAACCCATTCCCTATAGCAGTAATAAAATAAGACGGGAGACTAATACAGAACCCATTCCATTCGTCGTAATCGTGAGCGATAATACACAACCCCTTCCTTGGATTTGTTGGTGTAGTATTTGGACGGACAAATGCTGGTGTTCGGGTTCCTTGCCTAAATAGCTATTGCAACCAGAGTATTAGTATATAACAATACATAGAGTGTATAACAATACATAGAGTGTATAACAATACATAGTTTTTGTGTTAAAAAACTATACGTAAGAAGGTTCCGTTGCAAAAAATTCAAAAAATATGTAAATCTATAAGTAATTAATAAAAATCAAAATATTCAAGGAAAATGTACTAACATTATAGGTTCCGTTGCAAAAAAATATGAGCTCTTCAATGAATACAGAACCTTTAGTAAGTATCGTACATGCAAGTATTAAAGAAATTTCATATATTGCCGAAAAAGCCGAGAGTAAAATCTTTTAAACCTTCTAACTCTTCGTCACCTTCTAAAACCCTTGATGTGTTTTGTTTATAGTTTGGAGAAATAGAAATAATTCTCGTAACTCCTCCGGTTCGGCCTGTGTTAGTAGTTTTAGACTGAATATAGTCCTGCATATCAAGGGAGCTGATCCATTTAGAAACTACAGATCGAGGGGACGGCTTTATATCGAGATGCTTACAAATCTTTTTATATGTCTTAGTAAGATCGCCTGTATTTACTGTATCTTTAGAAACTGTTGCTTTGATTATACCGAATAGAATTAGTTTGTGATGCAGAGGCAGAGTTAATATTGAACTTACGATGCAATCCTTTTCGACAATTTCTTCTGCTTGTTTTAGATGTACTTCAGTGATCTCTTTACAACTTAATTTAGAGGCTATTTGTGCAGCAGACAGAAGAACACTAAGAGAATTTATGATATCTCCGCTTCTCTTTGCTTTTTCTCTCGAAAAACCTAACTAGAGTCTCATTATCTATTGAATCTGGCAAAAAAGCTAGTTCTACTCGGTCTTTGAGGATTTGATTAATTTCGCCAGGAATTGTAAGAAGGGAAATTCAGTTTATTAAAGCCTAATGAAGAAACGATCCTTGGATCGAGTGATTCTTCATACTTTCTGCTGTTTGATAACCCTATTATCCGTATAAAACGCCCATCTTTTAACTCTTCATTGCCTACAACTCTACTAAAATATACAAGATATTGTCAGATTTTAAAAAGTCAATTTAATCCAGAATAATAACTAGAGCTTTATTCTGTAGATTCATTAAACGGAATAAAGCATTATAATAATAATCCAATGAATACCCAGATCTTTTTATTTTAGTATCATGATCAAGGTACTCTATAAGTGAAAATAAAATAGAACTTGTATTAAAGACTTTTTTGCAGTTGATATAAACCTAGTCAAAGTTTATGCCTATAGGTTTAGCTTTTAATTTTTCCTGAACACCTAATAAAACAAATTTAGAGACTATCGTTTTACCGCAACCGAGATCACCAAATATTAAGATGTTATTAGAGAAACCTCTTCTAAAAAGAAAGATAAAATATCATAATATTTCTTTTGTCTGTTCGTCCCTGCCCATCAGTCTTTCCGGAACATGATCAGGAGTAGAGTATCTTACCTCATAATAAATTCTTTATTTTCTGCCGAATCTAGGATTTCATTAAAATAAATTGGAAGAATGACATGTTCTGGTGAAAGTGACATGTTATATTACGCCGTTTATGTTTATATATGAGTATTAGTAGATATGAATAAAGTGAATCAGAAAATCAAATTTTCGATAGAATAGTCTCACTTAATAAATTTTAAATATATTTAGATACCTACTTACTTTCTTTTTATACACTTGCGAAAAGTTGGATCATTTTAAGTTACGCACAACTTTCTTGTTAAGAATTTGTTTGATTTTTTTCCGTGTAGAGAAGCTAAAAAAGTTTGAGTGGCCTTTCACGTTGCAAATTTCGATGCTATTATATTTCTTCCAAGAAAGGATACAATTGAGGATTTTACATGATAACGATTGATTATAAAAAAATAATGATCGCAACCGACGGCTCTGACTGCTCCAACCTGGCCATTGAGAAAGGAATAGAGCTTGCTCGATTAAGTGGAGGAACGGTTTATGCAGTCTATGTGATGTCAACAGCCTACTTATTTGATATGGATGGGGGTGCCTATCCTTCTGTGGGTACAAATCCTTATTGGGAATCTATACGTGAAGCCTTGAAAAATCAAGGACAACAGGCTGTAGATTATAGATCGGAAGAGCACACGTCTGAACTCCAGTCACGCCAATATCTC